>Ga0068858_100000022_pt1 | contig 169718 bp, 184 predicted proteins | sample KBSSwiS12_FD_66589 | JGI IMG/M metagenome (GOLD analysis project Ga0068858, IMG submission 66589) | Switchgrass rhizosphere microbial communities from Kellogg Biological Station, Michigan, USA - KBS Switchgrass S1-2 | ecosystem: Host-associated > Plants > Roots > Rhizosphere > Soil ...
GGTCGGCAGGCCGGTGCGGATCATGTGGCGGTGGAACGTGCCCATGTTGCACTCGGCGGTGACCGCGTCTTCCATCAGCGGGTTGAGCTGCCGCAGCACCTCGACCACTTCGCCGAGCTGGGCCTCCTGCCCGCCGGCCGATTTGTACATGTCGATGAGATTCAGGAATGTGTTGCCGATCGTGGCCATGGCTTACTGCCCTCCTTTGGGCTGGTCGTGGGGATAGAGCGTCTCCGCTCGGTCGCGCCGGGTGCGCGGGATGCCGCCGCCGAGGACGAAATCATTGTCCTCGGAAACAGCCTTGCCGACCTTGACGAAGGCTCGGATCATGTCGGGATGGTTGCCCAGCCCGCTCTCGTCGAGCAGGTTGCGGAACGCCGATCCCCTGGTGAAGCCGAGCCGGTCGAGTGCCGCGGCGGCGGTGGCGATGGTGTCGCCCCATTTCGCCCCGCCAATCTCCGGGTCGGCGCGCGCGGCGTCGAGCCACGCCTTGCGCTCGGCCTGGACATGGCTGAGCAGCTGGCGGTTGGCCTGGTCTTGCACGCGCTGCGCGAACTGCGCCGCGACCGGCATCAGCCTGTTGGCGGCGGCGTTCGACAGGCCGAGCTCGCGGAACACCGGCGTCGCCTCGGCGATCGCCCCGGCATCCAGCACCAGCCCATCGGGCAGCGTCAGTGCATAGGCCTCGGGCACGCCGTCATCGTCGAAACTGCCGCCGGGCACGCCACCCTCCTCGCCCAGCGCGGTGGGTGAAAGGGCATCGAAATCGTCATGGAAGCCGGCGTCGCCGGCGGGCGCCGCGCCGGCGTCAGCCGGAGGCTCCGTCGTCGTCGTCGTCGAGTTCGGCATAGGTATCAAATCGTCGGTCACTTGCTTTCTCCTTGATCGCCATGTGCGCCGCTTCGCCGAGCAGTTGAATCAGGCTGAACACCGGCACCCCGCCCGGCACCTGCGCCGGCTGCACCGCCTCGAAGGCGCACAGCAGCTCGAGCGCGAGACTGCGCCGACCGGCGAGGAACAGGTGCCGCCCATCGGCCTGGCTGGCGGCGGGATCGAACACCCTGCCGGCGCGGATCACCGCGAACAGCAGCCGCCGGAAGGCCGGGTTTTCGATCAGGATGGTGGCGTCGGCACGGTCGATCATCGCGCCGGAATAGCCGGTTGGTCAGATCGTTGAATCAACCTGTCATGCCTGATCGCCGCAGCGAGCTTGTGTTCCTGCGAAAGCAGGAACCCAGAGCCACGAGCGCCACGCCCGAAACCCTGGACTCCTGCTTGCGCAGGAGAACGGCATCTCTCGGCTACTGCGGCTCCCCCATCCCGCCACCCATCATCCCGGCATTCTGCGCCGCCTCGCTGAGCAACCGCGCGGCATCCGCGCCGCGCTGCATCGGCTGGGCCAGCGACGCCATCTTCTCCATCTGTTGTTCCTGGTTGCGCTTGTCGCGCAGCGCCTGCGCGTCCTGCACGGATCGGATGATCTTGGGCGGCGCCCCGGCGCGATCGGCATAGTCGTCGATCACCGCATCGATATCGAGCCGATCGCTCGCCTCGGGGAATTGCGCTGCGAGGCTGCCGACGAACGACACCGTGCGCTCGATCTGGCCGAGCCCGACCATGCGCTGCATCTGGGCGAGGATCGACACGAAATCGACCTTCACCGGCTCGCCCTGCAGATGCGCCGGCGGCGGCGGCAACATCTGCTTGCGCGCCATGATCGCGAAGGTCCGGTCGATCGCCACCTGCAGCTTCTCGGCATTGACCCGTTCGATCACCGGGCCGAGCTGGGTCAGCTTCTCCTCGTTGCGGCTGGCGATCTCCTCGATGTTGCGCGGCTGGATGCCCTGCATGTTGGTGATCGCCATGAACAGATCGGCATAGGTCAGCCGGTCGACCGCCTCGGAACAGCGCTGCACGTCGTCCATGATCGCGCCGATCGCCGCGGGATTGATCTGGTAGGGCACCACGACATACTGCGCGTCGATCTGGCTGGCGGTGACGACATTGCCCGCCTCGCCGGTCAGCTTGACGCTCGCCGGCACGATCTTCTCGGGCTTGACCAGGAACGCCGTCGCCTGGGTCTTGCGCCTGGTCTGCAACTGCAGCTCGCGCATGTCGGGCAGCGCGTCGAACCCCGGCCCGGTGCCATAGGTATCGCCGCCGACCGTGTCCCAGCGCGGCGCCCAGAAGGGCTGTTCGTCATAACCTTCAGCGCGCAACACGCGCGTCGCGTCGCCGTCATTCTCGTCCCAATAGACCGAACGCCACGCCTTGCCGCGCGCGTTCAGCGCATCGGGCGCCACCGTGTCGTTTGGCTCGATCGCGTGCAGCACCGGCACCTGGTCGTCATAGCGCCCGCTATCATAGGCGGTGCGCACGAAGCTCGAGACATGCTCCAGCCCGAACGAGCTCACCGCCTGCATCACCGACATCGGCGTGCGGCGATAGAGCGTGTCGGCCACCGCCGCATTGGACAGCGCGATCCAGTATTCGCCGGCGGTCAGCGCGTGGCATACCGCGCCGGCGCGCGGGTGGTCGACCATCACGCACGCCTCGGTGCCGAACATGCCCATCTCGGCGTAACCGGACTTCACCGCGCCGTAGAAATTGGTTCCGGCGAGGAAGCCGTACATCCGCCGCTCGACCTCGGCGAGCCAGGTCTTCACCGCGCCGTCGTCGGCAAGGTCGGTGTCGTACGGCGCGAGCCGGAACCACGGCCGCGATGGCGACGACAGGCCGCTGGTCATGCCGCCGGTCAGCGTGCGGAAACTCAGGATGCCATGGCTGTTGTAGACCGCCCTGTTGATGCGGCGGAAATTGCGATTCTGTTCGCTGTTGAGGAAACGCGAGCGCGACGGCTGGGCATATTGCGCGATCTCGCGCCACTCTGTCTCATAGGGCTGGCGGAGCGACTTGAGCGCCGACAGCCGCCGGTCGCAGCGCTCCTTGAGCGTGGCCTGGGTCATGGGATCAGCCTCCCAATGTGGTGGTGGTCGGCGCGCTGCCGAGGCCGAGCGCGCCGGTATAGGCCGTCGCCATCAGCGCGCGGCGGCGGCGGATGTCGTCATCGACCCGCGGCGCGGTGGCGCCGCCGTCCGGGAGTTTCAGGGACTGCCGCTCGGGCAGCGTTTGCGGTTTGGGGGGTGAGGGCATGCACATGGGTGCAGCGATACGGCGGATGGGCGGGGGGTTGAATCAGGCTGATTGGAGCCGCGGCAGTTCTTGTTGCAACACGTCGTGTCACATTAGAGGTACGACAAGGGGCGAGCGCCAGCCAATGCCGCGGCGTGTTCCTGAACTCCGTTATCCACCTCACCATCACGGATGCAGCGCTGCTGCACATCGGCATCGTGCTGCGTATATGGGAAGACGGAAACGCCGATCAGACGCACACTCATCGACGCGGCGCCCAAACCCCCTTCCACCCAGATGAGCGAATGATCGACATGAGCCATTATGCCGCACGCGCGCATCGAATTCTTCAGTGCGTAGGGCGTCCACGCACGGGCGCCTTTCCAGTGCGGGAACAAATGGTGCAACAGCTTGTATGGCGATCGAGGTAATTCTCCAGGAAGCGGTCGCTCCGCGCTATCTTCGACGGTGATCAAAAGGCCTGCACTGCCGAAATGGCCCGGATGCTCCCTGTCCTCTCTGACATCGAGTACCGCGCCATCGGGATACAGCTCACATTGTCGGTGTAACCATTTGTGCTCGCACCCAAATAATCTTGTCAGTCTTTTTTCAAGAACGGGCATCGGCAACTTCATCCATGTCTCCAGAATGGGTGCCGCCGCCATCGTGGTTCGCGCAAATTCCTGCCTTTCGGCGCTTGTCATCTTGGGCGATGGCGGGCTTTGGCGCTCGCTTTCATCGCGTGCCCCACACCCGCTTAACGCGACGATGATGCAGGCGGCCGCCAGGTTCGATGGTCCACGATGCTTTGCCATGTCCACTCCGCCACGTCGCGAATTGCGGACAATTTACATAGCGCAGCCATGAAAACAAAGGAAGATCATTTGACGAACATATCGGCGCCTCAAGCCACGCCCGATTCAACGACCCGCGGGTACGCTATCTGTTTGGCAGGAAACTCGTATTGCCAAAATATTGCCACCGAAACGGGGAAATGAACGCCCAGGGAATGTGGTTTCGTCGCTCCTGCGGCGCAGCAGCACGCCACGCCTGCCGCGCATTCGCGCCGGGATCATCGTCGCGCAGCGGAACATCACAGACCTCCACCTGCGGAGAATGGCGAGATGAACGCCCAGGGAATGTGGTTTCGTCGGTCCTGCCGGGCAGCGGCACGCGAATGTTGCATCGTCCGTGCGACACGTCATTCTAAGGATCTCCCCAGGGCGGAGACTCCAATTCGCTTCGGCACTCGGCATAATAACGCTCCGCGGACGGTTGATATTGGGCGACACCGACCACCAAAATCATCATGCCATATTTTGAACGCTCACCGCTGACATGGACCCAGGCATTGCCGACCCTTATCTTCCTGCCGCAATAATGATCCCAATTGTACATCTCATGAGTCAGCCACCGATTGGCGCCGCGCCAATGCGGCAAGAGGTAGTGAACCATTTCGAACGGCGCGCGCGGCAAATGTCCGGGGTGGCGGGGATCGAGGTCACGCGGGCTTAGATTGTTCCATATTTCGACGCCGTGCAATCGGGTCAGGCCATCGTCGGGCCAAGCCTGTATGAAGGCCGGCTCGCGTTCGAGAATATTACATTTCCTGAGCGGCAGCCGCGGCTGATACGCGCCACATCGCAGAGCGCTCTCAACCTGTCTGATGAGACTGAGCCTTGGCAGCGTCATCCAGTCGCTTTGGACAACCGATCGATCGACCGATGATCGCGAAGCCTTTGATATCACGTTCGTCGTCCCGTGCCCTGCCCCATTGCCCTGCGAATTCGCCGGCGCAGTCGAAACAAACCAACCCCAGCATATCACTGGCATGGCAATGACCTGCATTACCTTCCGAACCGCTCTGCTCATCGGGTCATCTCAATTGCAAACGAGCTAATCCATACCATCGAAAAGAGGTGCTGACTAGAACATAATGAGATCATATGATAGTCATAACGGGGCTCAGCTGAGCGCGTTTCGCGGTCAGCGACCATCCACCTGCCGTGATGGAACGGCTCCGTCGATATAGCTACGGTTGCCGAACAAATGCCACCGAAGCGGAGAAATGAAGGCCCAGGGCATAGGCCGCTTCTCTGGACCTTGCGCGCTTTCCCAGGCACTTCTCGCGTTCCGAAACTCTTCGCGCCGTGAATTCAGCCGCGCGGCGAATATCTGAGGCAGATCGTCGAAACGAACATGTGTCGGTTGAAAATGAGCGCCGGATGGTGGTGTGTTATTTCCGAGAAAAACGTTTGATTTTCCCGACCTGTAATAGCCACTGTGATCCTGTCGGGCATTCATCGGCACCGAAGCAAAGACCTTCGACGCGCGACTGAGCGCACCGAGCAGATCGCCCTCCATCAATTTATCCGTTGCGCCGGCAGCCACCAGCGCGGCGATCGCAGTAAGGTCTTGCGTAACCTCACTGAAGTCGCTCCTGGCAAAGCGGTCGCGACCGGAACCATCATAGGTGCCCCCTTCGAGCTGATATCTGCCTTGCGGCCCACCTTGATGCCTGTCGGGGTGATTGGGCTGGGCGGGGAAACCCAACAGATTTTGCAGCTTCCTGCTGCCATTCGCCGTCAGATAGCCATATTTTTCAGTGCCCTCCGTATGAGAGAATACATCCAGAAAGGCTTTCATTTCAGGCATTGTGTAAAGGTAGCCCACCAGTATCCGGTATGCCGACCGCAACCGGCTGGTCCCGCTGCTTTTATTCCCATCAGGATAGGGGGCCCCGGGGCGCATCATGCGCTCGACATCGGCCAAAAAGGCGCGCCCCTGCGGCGAAGTGAGATAACTGACTTTGCCATTGTACAAAGGCCGTCGAGCATCGGGGATCGCCGGATCATAATAATCGCGATCACCGTGCTGAATCTTGGCCAAGGCTTCCCCGATGGTCTGCGGCGTGGGCGCATGAACCTCATCCCATGTCGGAGCGATTGAGGGTTGGACCACACGCCCCGGCGCAAGCCGTGCGTCTGGTTTCGCACCTTGGTTTTCCTGATTGCCGATCAAGTGTTCGACGACCGATAGTCCCGCGCCCGATCCGAGCGCACCAACCGCGTTTCGCCTCGCCCCGGGGATCCCCACGGAAGACGGATTGATACCGGCTTGCGATGCTGCGGTGATAAGAGGCGAGACGCCAGCGCCGACATTCGGCGGCAATCGTGAAGCCATATAGCCGCCACGGGACAACGCCGCGACCGACATCGCCGCGCTGGGCAAAGGCGCACCCGGGGTATTCGAACTTCCTCCGCCCCCATAGGGTGCAGTCGGGTTGGATGATGGCGCGCCCTGTCCGGCGGCAACCTGAGCTTTGAGTTGAGGCGTACACATGGCGCGCCTTTTCGCGCCATTCGCACCAACGTTGAATCAACCTGTCGCGTCACGCCGCCAGAGCGTAAAGCCGACAATGCTCCAGACGCCCCGCCTCGACCGCCCGTTGCGTCGACACGGGAGTCGCAACACTACCCCAGACTCGCGACCAGATAGCGCGGCCCCGGCCCTTCGGCGCCAAGCCGATCCGCCGGATTGTACAACGCGCATTTCCGGAGCGACAAACACCCGCACCCAATGCAATTGTCGAGCCGATCGCGCATCCGTTCCATCGCCGCGATGCGCGCGTCGAGCTGGCGTCGAAAACCCCGGCTGATCTTCGCCCAGTCGGCGGCGGTCGGCGTACGCCCCTGCGGCAGCGTGCCCAGTTCGCGCGATATCTCCTGCAAGGTGAAGCCGAGTTGCTGCGCGATCAGCGCGAACGACAACCGACGGATGTCCGAGCGCAGGAAGCGCCGCTGCCCGCCGCGCGTGCGCAATGCCTCGACCAGCCCCTTCTCCTCCCAGAAGCGGATCGCCGATACCGACAGCCCCGTGCGCCGCGCCAGCTCGCCGATGGTCAGCAACGCATCGCCCTTGCCGGTCATTTCCCGCTCCTTTGCGACCCTCTTGACCTCAACTTAACCTGAGGTTGTACGACTCGCAAACACCGCGCGATTTCCGCGCGCCGAAGGAGTCTCTCATGCCCGCCCCGATCATCGAACATGTCAACATCACCGTCCGCGACCCCGCCGCCAGCGCCGCGCTGTTCGCCAGATTGTTCGACTGGCACGAGCGCTGGTCCGGCCCGTCGCAGATGGGCGGCCATACCGTCCATGTCGGCGACGAGCGCTTCTATCTCGCGCTCTACACCCATGACGGCGCCGCGACGCCCGACGCGGTGTTTGAGAAGGGCAACCCGCTCAACCATATCGGCATCCTCGTCGATGATCTCGACGCGATCGAACGCCGCGTCATCGACGCCGGGCTCGTGCCGTTCAGCCACGCCGATTACGACCCCGGCCGCCGCTTCTATTTCCTCGACCCCGACGGCACCGAATTCGAGGTGGTCAGCTATGCGTGAAGCTCACCGTTCTGGACGGCCATTCCGACGATAGGCAGCCGCAACGCCACGCTACGATCGATCGGACATCCTGGAACGTCCACCACGTAGGAGGATCAAACCGCCCGCCGCGATCAACAGACCCAAGCCGATCAGAGGAATAATGCGCCAGGTGTCGTCGGGCTCACCCGGTGGCCAGCCATAGAAGAACGCTTCCAAAATCAACGCGGCACATGTCGTCCAGCCGGCGATGACGATCCCCGCGATGAGCAGCAGCCAACCGAAAATGCGCTTCAGGTTCACCGGCCACCTCCAACGGGGGGATTGGGTTGATACGCCTGCCGTCCTCGATACTGCGTTCTGGTGAAAGGGAAAACCCGCACGGAAACATCCTTGTCAAATTCAAAGACCAGGCGCTGGTTCACGTTCCTGCTGATGGTAAGAGTGGTCGGCGGATTGACCAACGTGCCGATACTGGGCGTCATGCGCATGTTGGCGATCCTCACGGACGCCTTGCCTGGGACGTCCACATAATCTCCGGTAAAGTCGATCGATCCCAGGCTGTCGGCGATGGTTCCGGTTACGCGATTACCATTGCGCTGAATCTTCACGACTGCGTCCGTCGTGGTCCGGAGTTGCGTACGGCCCTTCGGATTTTGCCGAAGCTTATTCACCTCGGATGCCGCTACCGCGTCTGCGGGCGAAAGGTCGCCGGTGGGGAACGGCCCCCCGGTGCCTCGCCGCCCGCCGCGCGGCGCGTTGCTGTGCCGACGATCGGGTCGACCCCGGTCATGGGCATGGCCGATCGCAGACCCAATGGATTCGGATTTTGTACCGCCATCGAAGATGAGGTCTTTGCGGCATAGGCGGGGCGCGCCGAACGCCGTCATCGCCAATGCCCTTCGTCGCATCAGATCGCTGGCGCTGGCCGATAATCCGGCGGTACCGGTTGCATCGAGAAGCGGAGACTGAACCGCCTTGGGAGCGGCATGCGGATGAACGTAGGATTGCACAGGCGGGCGGTAATGCCGGCATCATTCCGTCGATTGAATCAGGAGTGACGCGCTCACAGTCCGCCCCACTCCAGCCCGAACCGCGCGAGATATTTGCGCAGCCGGTCGGCGTCATTGGCCGAGCTGCGGCGCGCGCGGGAGGCGCTGAACAGCGTCCGCCGCGCTGGCGCCGGCCGCGGCACGCACCGACGATCCGCGCGACCCAACGATGCGCGGCGCGGCCGCCCGGGCGCGCGACAGTGACGCGACCCGCCAGCTCAAACTCGACGAGCGCGCCATGGTGCATGATCGCGACCCCCGCCAGCGGGACCGGATGCAGGGCTGGCGCGCATCACGCGACGGCGGCAGCTATGCAGCTATGAAGCGGCCGACAACGACGATGCCGCCCGTTCGCGGGACGATGCCGCGCGCGCGCAGGACCAGGAGCGCGCCTGCCCGACCATGCCCGCAATAAGAGCAGGACATGGCCGGATAGCACCGCGCCGTGGCGGCCTGTCGCGCCGGCGACAATGAGGCGTGTGGCGGGTAGCGCTCCGTCGCGCGCTTCATCCCTGACCTGACGCCGCCCCTCGCCGCGACGACCGCGTTACTTGTTGTCCTTCACGCCAACCACGGGAACATCGACGGTGGTGTGGGTCGACTCCACTTTCGGCACCGTCACCTGGGTGGGCTTGGTGCCGACGACGACTTCCTTGGAATGGACGTCGACCTGCGGCAGGCTGCCGCCCTGCGCCGAGACGTGCACGTCCGGCAGCGATCCGCTCTTCTTGACGTCGGCGCTCCAGAAGCCGGTCAGGAAGAGGAACGCGACCACGATGACCGCCAGCGCGACGATGATCCCCAGCACGAGGCCCGCGTTGGAGCGCCGCTCCACCACGGTGGTTGTGCCGTCCGCGTTACGATATTCTTCCATCTCATCCTCCTCTCGTCGTGAGGGGTTCCAACGATCGGGGCGCGAAATTGGTTCAGATCGGACCTGATTTGCCGGTGTTGGCACCGGTCACGGACCGCTTCGTGCTGCGGCGCGTCAAAAATAAACGCGTCGGGCCTTGCCAGTCCCGCAACCTGCATTGAGACTGTGGGGATGATGCTGCGAGTCCCCGACAGCGACCGGCAAATTCCGGCGACGCGGCCCGCGTCGCAGGACGCGCGGGCGCCGGCCGGACCTGCCGTGCTGCAGCGCACAACCGGCGATGGTCGCATCGCGGTGGATCGTGTCGCGGGTGGCGGGCACCGCGTCGCCCGGTTGCGCCAGGCGGGCGCGGCGAAGATCCTGTGCCCGCGCAATCATCAGGACCGCGCATTCGAAGCGGTGCTGCTCAACACCGCCGGCGGCCTGGCCGGGGGCGACGCGATGCGCTGGGAGGTCTCGGCCGGACGCGCGGCGGAACTGCGCGCCACCACGCAGACGGCCGAGCGGGTCTATCGTTCGAACAGCGGCGATGCGCGGGTCGCAACCTGCCTGCATGTCGCGGCGGGCGCGGCGCTCGAATGGCTGCCGCAGGAGACGATCCTGTTCGACGGCGGCCGCTTGTCGCGGACGCTGTCGATCGACCTTGCCGGGGACAGCCGCCTGCTCGCGGTCGAGGCGGTGGTGTTCGGGCGCCGCGCGCATGGCGAGCGGGTGCGCTGCGGATCACTGCGCGACCGCTGGCGGGTGCGGTGCGACGGGCGGCTGATCTTTGCCGACAATGTGCGGATCGACGGCGATATCGCGACGTTGCTCGATCGCCCGGCGACGCTGGGCGGCGCGCAGGCCTTCGCCACGCTGCTGCTCGCCGGCCCGGCGCGGGCGCCGGTCGATGAATTGCGCGCGATGCTGCCGGAGGGCGACGGACTGGAGGCCGGCGCCTCCGCCCTGCCGCACGTCACGGTGGTGCGGCTGATCGCGGCGCATGGCGACATATTGCGGCCGGCGCTGGCGGGGCTGCTGCTCGCGCTGCGCGGTGCCGCGCTTCCTCGTGTCTGGCAGGCCTGAACGATGCAACTGACCCCGCGCGAAAAGGAAAAGCTGCTGGTCGCGATGGCGGCGATCGTGGCGCGCAAGCGGCTGGAGCGCGGCGTGAAGCTCAACCACCCGGAAGCGATCGCGCTGATCAGCGACTTCGTCGTCGAGGGCGCGCGCGACGGGCGCTCGGTCGCCGACCTGATGGAAGCAGGGGGCCATGTCCTGACCCGCGACCAGGTGATGGAGGGGATCGCCGAGATGATCCACGACGTCCAGGTCGAGGCGACCTTTCCCGACGGCACCAAGCTCGTCACCATCCATCATCCGATCCGTTGAGGAGGCCCGCATGCGTCTTGCCCGAATGACCGCCGCCGCCGTGCTGCTGACCGTCGCCGCGCCGGCCTTCGCCCATCCCGGGCATGACGGCTCCGGTCTGGCCGGCGGGCTGATGCATCCGCTGACCGGCATGGACCATTTGCTGGCGATGGTCGCGATCGGGCTGTTCGCCGCGATGCGCGGCGGGCGGGCGTTATGGGCGTTGCCGCTGACCTTCGTGGCGGCCGCCGCGCTCGGCTTCGCCGCCGGGCGCATCGGGCTGGTGTTCCCGCTGGCCGAGCCGATGGTGCTGGCCTCGGTGCTGACGCTCGGCCTGCTGGTCGCCGCGGCGGTGCCGGTGAGGCTCGGTGCGGGGATGGCGCTGGTCGCGCTGTTCGGCGCGGCGCATGGCCAGGCGCATGCGGCGGAGGCCGGAACGCACGCGATCACCGCCTTCGCCGCCGGCTTCCTGCTCACCAGCGCCGCGCTGCATGTCGCGGGGCTCGGCCTGTATCGCGCGACCGGCAAGGCGTGGGCACGGCTGGCCGGTGCCGCGACGGTGGCCGGCGGCGTCGCTTTGGCTTTCGCATGATCCCGGGCGAGGTCTTCACGCTTCCCGGCGACATCGTGCTCAACGAAGGGTGCGATGCGATCACCCTGACGGTGGCCAATCGCGGCGACCGGCCGGTGCAGGTCGGCAGCCATTATCACTTCGCCGAGACCAACAGCGCGCTCGACTTCGACCGCGATGCGGCGCGCGGGCACCGGCTCGACATCCCGGCCGGCACCGCGGTGCGCTTCGAGCCCGGGCAGAGCCGCGCGGTGCGGCTGATCGCCTATCGCGGCGACCGGCGGGTGATGGGCTTCAACGGTGCGGTGATGGGGAGCCTCGACGCATGAGCATCGCCATCCCGCGCAGCCTCTACGCCGATCTCTACGGGCCGACCACCGGCGACCGGGTGCGGCTGGCCGACACCGCGCTGATCATCGAGGTCGAGCGCGACATGACGGTCTATGGCGAGGAGGTCGTGTTCGGCGGCGGCAAGGTGATCCGCGACGGCATGGGGCAATCCCAGGCGACGCGCGCGCAAGGGGCGGTCGATACCGTCATCACCAACGCGCTGATCGTCGATGCGGCGGGCATCTGGAAGGCGGACATCGGGCTGAAGGACGGGCGCATCGCCGCGATCGGCAAGGCCGGCAACCCCGATACCCAGCCCGGCGTGACGATCGTCGTCGGCCCCGGCACCGAGATCATTGCCGGCGAGGGCAAGATCGTCACCGCGGGCGGGGTGGATTCGCATATCCATTTCATCTGCCCGCAACAGGCCGAAGATTCGCTGATGAGCGGCGTCACGACGATGATCGGCGGCGGCACGGGTCCTGCGACCGGCACCAACGCCACCACCTGCACGCCCGGCCCCTGGCATCTCGCGCGCATGCTGCAGGCGGTCGACGGCATGGCGATGAACATCGGCCTGACCGGCAAGGGCAATGCCGCGACGCCGGGGGCGCTGGTCGAGCAGATCAAAGCAGGCGCCTGCGCGCTCAAGCTGCACGAGGATTGGGGCACCACGCCGGCGACGATCGATACCTGCCTCGCGGTCGCCGACGAGCATGACGTGCAGGTGATGATCCACACCGACACGCTCAACGAGAGCGGTTTCGTCGAGGATACCATCGCGGCGTTCAAGGGCCGCACGATCCACGCCTTCCACACCGAGGGTGCCGGCGGCGGCCATGCGCCTGACATCATCAAGGTGTGCGGGCTGCCAAACGTGCTGCCCGGATCGACCAACCCGACCCGGCCCTACACCGTCAACACGGTCGAGGAGCATCTCGACATGCTGATGGTGTGCCACCACCTCGACCCCAATATCCCCGAGGATGTCGCGTTCGCCGAGAGCCGTATCCGCAAGGAGACGATCGCGGCGGAGGACATCCTGCACGATCTCGGCGCGTTCAGCATCATCGCTTCGGATAGCCAGGCGATGGGCCGCGTCGGCGAGGTGCTGATCCGCACCTGGCAAACCGCCGACAAGATGAAGCAGCAGCGCGGGAGCCTGCCCGGCGAGCGCGGCGACAACGACAATCTGCGCGTGCGGCGCTACATCGCGAAGTACACCATCAACCCGGCGATCGCGCAGGGCATCGCGCATGAGGTCGGCTCGGTGACGGTCGGCAAGCGCGCCGACCTGGTGCTGTGGGACTTCGCCTTTTTCGGCGTCAAGCCGGCGATGATCCTGATCGGCGGGATGATCGCGGCGGCGGCGATGGGTGATCCCAATGCCTCGATCCCGACGCCGCAGCCGGTGCATTACCGGCCGATGTTCGGTGCATATGGCCGCGCGCTGGGCGCGACGGGGGCGACCTTCACCTCGCAGGCGGCGGTGGATGATGGACTCGCCGCGCGGCTCGGCCTCGCCAAGCCGCTGCTCGCGGTGCGCAACACGCGCGGCGGGATTTCCAAGGCGTCGATGGTGCTCAATGATGCCACACCGTTGATGGAGGTCGATCCCGAAACCTATGAGGTGCGCGCGGACGGCGAGCTGCTGACCTGCGCACCGGCCAGCGTGCTGCCGATGGCGCAGCGTTACTTCCTGTTCTGATGGCCCTGTTATCCCAAATCGCGGCCATCGCGACCTTTTCTCCCCTCCCCTTCAGGGGAGGGGCTGGGGGTGGGGACTCTCCGCGAACTCCTCAAGCGTGGCTCTCGCGGCACGCCCCCACCCCAACCCGGCACCGGGTAAACGATGCCCCGCATCGTTTTGGCCATGCCGGGGGCATGGCCGGCCCGGTGCCCCTGAAGGGGAGGGGCTTATGTCGCCCGATTGGCAAGCTGGTATTACTATGACGATGCGCGCCACCAAGGTACTGCCCCGCGGTATCGGAGCCGCGGACGACAGCGTCAGCCTCGATTTCGACGGACGGCATCGCCGCCGCGTGATGCTGCACACCGCAAAGGGCGAACATCTGCTGCTCGATCTCGCCGAGGCGGTGGCGCTGGCCGATGGCGACCTGCTGGTGACGGTCGATGGACGGCACATCGCCGTGGTCGCGAAGCCCGAGGCGCTGATGGAGGTCTCCGCCACCGATCCGGCAAAGCTGGCGCGGCTCGCCTGGCATATCGGCAACCGCCATCTGCCGACCGAGATTGCCGGCGCGACGCTCTATCTGCGCCACGACCATGTCATCGCGGGCATGCTCGAACAGCTCGGTGCGGTGGTGAAGTTCGTCGATCGCCCGTTCAACCCGGAAGGGGGCGCCTATGGCCATGGCCGGACGCTCGGGCATGATCATGGCCACGACCATCACGATCACGACCATGGCGACGGCCACCACCATCACCACCATCATGACTGAGGCGCGCTACCGGCTGATGACCTGGCTGTCGCCGGCCTATCCGGTCGGCGGGTTCAGCTATTCGCATGGGCTGGAATATGCCGTCGAGGCCGGGCTGGTGACCGACCGGGCCAGCCTGGCCGACTGGATCGAGGATTGCCTGCGCCACGGCGCCGGCCGCAGCGACGCGATCATCGCCGCGCACGCCTGGCGCGCCGATGACGCGGCGATGCGCGCCGAACTGGCCGAGCTGGCGCAGGCCCTGCAGCCGGCGAAGGAACGCCTGCTCGAAAGCGAGGCACAGGGCGCGGCATTCCAGCTCGTCACCGCGGCGGTATGGCCCGCGAGCGAGATCGACGCCGCCCCCCTGCCCTATCCCGTCGCGGTCGGCGTCGCCGCGCGCGCGCATGATGTGCCGCTCGACGAGATGCTGCCGGCGTTCCTCTGGGCGTTCGCGGCCAATCTCGTCTCGGCGGCGGTGCGGCTGGTGCCGCTCGGCCAGACCGACGGGCAGCGCGTCCAGGCGGCGTTGATGCCGGTGGTGCTCGCCGTGGCGCGCGACGCCGCCAGCGCTTCCCTCGACGAGATCGGCGGCTGCGCGTTTCGCGCCGAGATCGCGGCGATGCGCCACGAAACCCAGCATGTGAGGCTCTTCAGGTCATGACCAGCGAACGAAACGGCCCCTTGCGCGTCGGCATCGGCGGCCCTGTCGGCTCGGGCAAGACCGCGTTGATGGATGCGCTGTGCAAGGCGATGCGCGATCGCTGGTCGATCGCGGCGATCACCAACGACATCTATACCCGCGAGGATGCCGAATTCCTCGAACGATCGGGCGCGCTGCCGATCGAGCGGATCATGGGCGTCGAGACCGGCGGCTGCCCGCACACCGCAATCCGCGAGGACGCCTCGATCAACCTCGCCGCCGTGGCGCGGATGCGCGAGACCTTCCCCGCGCTGGACATGATCCTGATCGAATCCGGCGGCGACAATCTCGCCGCGACCTTCAGCCCGGAACTGGCCGACATCACGCTCTACGTGATCGACGTGTCGGCCGGCGACAAGATCCCGCGCAAAGGCGGCCCGGGCATCACCCGCTCCGACCTGCTGATCATCAACAAGATCGACCTCGCACCCTATGTCGGCGCCAGCCTCGAGGTGATGGACCGCGACGCGCGGCGGATGCGCGGCGAGCGGCCGTTCGTCTTCACCAACATCCGCGCCGGCGTGGGCGTGGCCGAGGTGGTGGACTTCGTCGCGCGGTTCGGCGGGCTGCCCTGACGGGGAGCGCGCGGCAACCTCAGGCCGCCATATGCAGCGCCGCGCCGCGGCGGATCGTCTGCGCCCCCTCCCTGAGCGCGCCATAGACGCGGTCGGCGAGGCTCGCCGCCGGTCGGCCCCGCACGTGCATTATGCGGTCGTTGACGACATATTCGCCGTCGAGCACCAGCACGCCGGCAGCGGCGCGGGCGGCTGGCGGGAGGACCTCCGCGACGACCTCCACGACGACGGGCGCAGACGCGGCGGTCGCTTCGATAAGCGCGGGCTGTCGCGCCGCCGCGGCGGCCAGTTCCATCGGCGGCGGTGCGGGTATCGCGACGCGGGTCGGCGCGCGGGTGGCAGTGGGCGCGGACGGCGCCGGGCGGGGCGCAGCGACGGCAACCCGCTCGGGCTGCGGGGCCGCGACCGGCACGGCAGCGATCGGCGCGGGCGGTTCGGGCGCCAAGGCGGTGGGGGCGACCACGGGCGCCGGCACGGAAAGCGCCGGTCGCGGCCTGGCGACGGGCGCTTCCACCGTCACGGCCGCCTTTGACGGCGCGACCAGACGGGTCGCGGCGATGCCGATGCGCACCCGCCCGCCGAGCGTCGCATCGGTCGTCGCGCCCCACACGATGTCCGCGCCGGGTTCGACATGGTCGGTCAGCCAGGCGATCGCCGCATCGACCTCATAGAGCCGCAGATCCTCGCCGCCGCTGATCGTGACGAGCAGCCGGCCGGCGCTCCGCATGGCGGTTTCGAGCAGCGGGTTGCACAAGGCCGAGCGCGCCGCATGGAGCGCGCGGTCGGCACCCTCGCCATGCTCGCCATAGCCGATCACCGACGTGCCCCCCGCGGCGAGCAGCGCGCGCAGATCGGCCAGGCCGACCCGCTTGAGCGCGACGTCCGACACCAGCCGGGCGAAACCGCCGGCGCTTTCGCACACCAGCCGGTTCGACGCGGCGAGCGCGTCGCGCATCGTCATGTCGACGCCGGCGATGCGGAACAGATGCTCGTTGCACACCGTGACCATCGCATCGGCTTGCTCCTCGAACACCACTGCCCCCAGATCGGCATTGCGGGCGCGACGCGTGCCCTCGAAGCGGAACGGCTTGATCGCGATGCCGATCGTCACCGCGCCACAGGCGCGCGCCGCCGCCGCGATGATCGGCGCGGCGCCGGTACCGGTGCCGCCGCCAAGACCCGCGGCGACAATGCACAGGCCGGTGTCCCTCAGCGTGCGCATGATCTCGGGCATCGCCTCCTCCGCGGCGCGCCGGCCGGCGTCGAAGTCGGCGCCGGTGCCGAGCCCGCCGGTCAGCTGCCGGCCGAGTGGCAGCCGGTGCGGCGCCTCGACCGCGTTCAGCGCGCGCTGGTCGGTGTCGGCGCACAGCACGCGCAGGCCGTGGCTGGCATAGCGCGACATGGCGGCAACGGCATTGCTGCCGGCCCCGCCCACACCGATGACGGTGACCCCGCGGCCTTCCTCGCCGCCCCATTCGCCTGATGTCGTCATTTGCGCCTCCGGGTAACCGTCGAGTCGGTTCCGGGCATCATGGTTAACGCAACGCGCCGCGCCCGCCATGCCGTAGATTCACAGTATAAGACGGTAAGAATTCACTAAGATTCGTAATAAAGCGCGGTATAACCATCCGCCTGACCATCAACATCGTCACCGCGTCCGCCGGATCGTAGAATCCCGGATACGTAGTGGTACGAGATCGTAGATTCACGCGCTGTGGCGACTCGGTAATAGATTGTTAACCATGATGGCACCAGGGCATCGGAACAGCACAACATGGACGAACTCTTCATCGGCAGCGCGATCTGCAAGGTCTCCCGGCGTGGCGACCTGATGCTGCCGACACCGTTCCGCAAGACGGCACGGGTCCGCTCGGCGACGCCCGAGGTCCGGCTGTTCGCCGATCTCGACGCGGAAGCGGGCTGTTTGCGGCTGTTCGATCGGGCCTGGCTCAACCGCGCCTATGTCGAGGCGGAAGCCGCGGCGGCGGCGGCGCTGGACCGCACGGCGCGCGACGCCGGCCGGCGGCGCCTGCTCGCCTTCGCCGCGCAGATCGACGTCCAGCCGAACGGCCAGCTCACTTTGCCGCCGATCGCGCGGGCGCGCCTCAGGATCAGGGATCGCGCGCTGCTCGTCGCGACCGGCGACCAGTTCGAGATCTGGGACGTCGACTATCTGCTCGAATGGGGCACGGACGACCTCACCAGGCTGGTCAACCTTCACCTCAACACCACCCAAAGCAATGGAGTCACTCATGAAACTGACGTGTCACCTGCGCGGCCACAGCGTCGCGCCCCAGGCCGTGCAGAACCGGGGGTTCCTGTTCAGCCGCTGCCGCCGCTGCCGCTGCGACATGATCCGGTCGGCGGCGTCCGCCTCCAGTAAATGGACCACCGTCCCGACTGAATTCCGCATCGCGTGGAATGGAGTCGAACCGAACAAGATATTTGATCCATATTATTATCACTCATTAATTGCGCGGATACACGCTCGTTTTAAAAGCGCTTGTGACGTGTTTTTCGTCGCGCTGCCGCTCATCATGTCCGGTTGCGTCGATGTATTTCGTAAGCCGTACAGGAATTTACGGTCAGTCAAGCAGCCGAGACAATTAATAGTCTTTGGCAATTCGCCAATAACCACGAAACAATGGCGGTGGTCGGCGGGGCTCGACGCCCAGCGGAAATCGATCCGATTTGAATGGATATTTGAAAAGCGAGCGGAATCCATGGCATTCGCTTGACTAGGCCACTCTGGTAATTCAATCTCTCTCCAGTCTTACAAAAAATATTGTGACATGACCCGGCCGCGACGGCACGGATCCGGAGGGAAATGCGACGGAGGACGAGGACAAAAGCGCGCTGATCTGGGCCGCATCGTGCGCGGCAGGGGGTTTTGCGGTACTTTTGTTCGGTGGAAGGACGCTCGGCGTCAACCTGATCGCGCCGTTATGCGGCGCCATTCTGGTCGGCATCGCCGGATGGCTGGCCGGCCGGCGCACCATCGCCCCACAGCTCGCGCCGGCCGACCTGCGCGCCGCGCTGGACGCCACGTCGGTCGCCATGACACGCAGCGACGGCGTCATCACCCATTGGTCGCGCGGGTGCGAAACCCTTTACGGTTGGGCCGCCGCGGAAGCGGTGGGTCACGACAAATATGACCTCCTCGCCTCCTGCCCGTCCGATGGCGCGGGCGCGCTGCGGACCGATTTCGCCACGACCGGCGAGCGGGAATTGCTCGAACGACGCAAGGACGGCGGCATGATCAGCGTGATCGAACGCCGCCTGGTGCTGGCGCGGCCGGGCCGCGCGCCGCGCATCGTGCTCAAGATGCTCGACATCTCCGATCGCGTCCGCATCGAGAACGCCTTGCGCGAGAGCGAGGCGCGGCTGGCGACGGCCGCCGCCGCGGCGCGCATCGGCGTGTCCAACTGGGACCTGCCGAGCGGCCGGATCGAATGGAGCGACGGCTCGGCCGAGCGGCTCGGCTTCCCGCCCGGCGGCATCAACAGCTTCGCCGAGTGGGAGGCGCTGGTCGATCCCGACGACGTGCGCGACATCATGGCGGCGGTCGCCGCGGCCGCGGCGCGGCACGAGACGCAGATCGACTTCCGCTATCGCCTGGGTCAGCCGGACGGCACGCAGCGCACCATCGAGGGCGTCGCCAGCTGCATCTATGACGACGATGGCACGCTGGTGCACGTCGTCGGCACCAATATCGACGTCACCGAACGCGTCGAGCGCGACGCCGCGCTGCGCGCGCGCGAGGCGCAATTGCGCTCGGTGCTGGAGGCCGCGCCCAGCGCGATGGTGGTGACCGACAATAGCGGCATCATCCTCGAATTCAGCCGCGCGGCGGAGCAGCTCTGGGGCTATGCCGCCGACGAGGTGATTGGCCGATCGGCGCTGCCGCTGATCGCGCCGGAGGAACATGGTCGCTTCCTGTCGCTCGTCGCGCGCCAGCCCGACTCCGACGAAAGCGCCCTGGCCCGGCCGGCGGCGGCGGCGATCGCGATCGCCCGGGATGGCACGCGGCTGTCGCTGGCGGTCTATTACGGCCATGCCAGGACTCCCTCGGGCTATCTCATCACCCTGTTCTGCCATGACGTTTCGGAGCGGCTGGCGGCCGAGCAGCGGCTCGCCGAGCTCAACGCCGAGCTCAACCATGTCGCACGGCAGAGCGCGATGAGCGAACTCGCCGCCGATCTCGCCCATGAACTCAACCAGCCGCTCAGCGCGACCGCCAATTTCCTCGCCGCCGCGCGCATGCTGATCGGCCAGGGCGGCAACGGCGCGCGTGTCGCCGAACTGCTCCGCATGGCCGAGGAACAGACGCTGCGCTCCGGCGAGATCATCCGCCGGCTGCGCGACTTCCTGAGCAAGCGCGATGCCGAGAAGAGCTTTCACTCGGTCGAGAGCGTCGTGCGCGAAGCGGTCGACCTCATCCTGTTTGGCACCGCGCAATATGACATCCGCCTGACCTATGACCTCGACCCCTATGTCGACCGGATCTTCGCCGATCGCATCCAGTTGCAGCAGGTACTGGTCAACCTGTTGCGCAACGCGATCGACGCGTTGCTGCAGCAACCGCGCGACGCGCGCGAGATCATCATCGCGTCGCGCGCGGCGCCGGACGACATGGTCGAGATCGCGGTCAGCGACAGCGGGCCGGGCCTGCCCGACGCGCTGCGCGAGCAGCTCTATTCGCGCTTCGCGACGACCAAGACCGGCACCGCCATGGGCATCGGCCTGTCGATTTCGCGGCGCATCGTCGAGGCCCATGGCGGCACGCTGACCGCCGAAAGCCGCGCCGGCGGCGGCGCGACGTTCCGTTTCACGCTGCCTATCATGAAGGAGGTCGAGGGATGACCCGCAGCATCTATATCGTCGACGACGACGATGCCGTCCGCGCTTCGCTGCACACATTATTGTCGTTGCGCGCGGACATGATCGTGCGCAGCTTCCGCAGCGGCGACCAGTTCATCGACGCCCTGCCGCAGCTCGACCCCGGCATCGCGCTGCTCGATTTCCACATGCCCGGCACCAACGGGCTCGACGTGCTCGCGGCACTGCGCGCGGCGGAGAGCGGCCGGTTCGCCGCGATCATGCTGACCGGCGAGGGCAATGTCACGCTGGCCGTGCAGGCGATGAAGGAGGGGGCGGTCGACTTCATCGAAAAGCCCTATGAGGCGGCCGCGCTGCTCGCCACGGTCGATGCCGCCTTCGACCATCTCGAACAGGAAAGCGTCGCGCTGGCGCATAGCGCGCAGGCGCGCGCGCGGATCGGGGCGCTGTCGCCGCGCGAACGCGACGTGCTGATGGGGCTGATCGAGGGGCGCGCCAACAAGGTCATCGCGCATGAGCTCGATATCAGCCCGCGCACGGTGGAGGTGTATCGCGCCAATCTGATGACCAAATTGGCGGTGCGCAGCCTGCCCGAGGCGCTGCGCGTCGCCTTTGCCGCCGGGATGATTTCGTCGGGCTGACGACCCTTTCAGCCGCGCCGGGACGGCGCTGGCCTGCCGCCCGCGGCGCGGCTCATGCCAAAGAGCGATGAGCTTGACTCATCGCTCTTTGGTTAAGCCCGTGCGGCGCTTGAGCATGTCCAGGGCGTGATGCGTCAGCATCTCAGCGCCCTGGCATCAATGCAGCCGGGCCTGCCGCCACGCGGTGAGCGTTTCCCGGATCTGCGGTGCCGCCCGCGCGCGGTCCACCCAGGCGATCCGGCCGGCGCGCCGCACGGCACCTTCCTCGACCAGATAGATGAAGCCGCGCCAGCGATCACCGTCGGCCAGCCCGTCGAAACCCGCCGCGACCATGCCGTCATCGGTGATGAGGATGGCGGGTGGGCGGGCGACCCGAACGAACGCCGCGTCGTCCAGCGGGCCATCATAGGTCACCAGCACCTCGCCGGCGAGCGACAATTGCCCGATCAGCAAGCCGCGCAACGCCGCGTCACGGACGATCAGGACGAGGAGTTCATCAAAGGTCACGTCGATGCCGGATCCAGACGGATACATTGCTGCTCCTAGACGGTAAGCGCGCCAGGCGCGGGTGCATGCCTGGTATTTCTACGTAGCGCGACGAGATGCCGCGCACCGTCGTGCCGGTATCGGACAAGGTGATTACCGCCGGCTTGCGGCGGCCATCGGTATCTTCCCTCTATGTCGCCCGCGGCCGGCCGCGCTCTAGACAGTATTTCCGGACATGGCCCGAGGCCATCGTCATCGGGCGAAAGGGGCGTGCATGATCGAGCGATTCACCGCGGATGACGGGCGCGTCGATGCCGACGCGACGCGTGACGCGCTGACCGGCACGCTGAGCCGGCGCGGCCTGGCGGCGCTGATCGCGCGCATCGCCGCCAGCACGCGACATGGCGGCGAGATCACCCTGTTGATGATCGACATCGACGGACTCGCCACGCTCGACCGGCTTCACGGCGCCGGCGCGGGCGACCAGGCACGAGTGACCATCGCCCACCGGCTGCGCCTGCTCGTCGCGCCGCACGACCGCGTCGCGCGGGTCGCGCAGGACGTGTTCGCCTGCCTGTTGTGTCACCACGCCGGCGCGCCGGTGGCGATCGACACGGCGCGGGAAATGATCGCGGCGATCGCCTGGCCGGTCGACCTGGCCGGCACCACCGTGACGTTGCGCGGCGCGGCCGGGATCGCGGCGATGCCGGCCGGCGCGCCGACATCGGAGCGCCTGTTCGCCGCCGCGCGGATCGCGATGGAATGGGCCGTGGCGCGCGGCCATCCCGGTCACTGCGTCTATGAGCCGGGACTGTCCGTCGCCGGTTTCCCGCCGGCGAGCGCCACGGATCACCTGTGGACGCACGCCCGGCCGCCGGAAATGCTGGATCGCCGGGCCGCCGGCGCCTAATCTCGCGCGATACGCAACGGGAGCGAGACATGAGCGCAACGAATCTGGCCGCGACCATGCGGGCGCTTTTTGGCGCCTCGGAAAAATCGCAGCGGCGCTCTTCGCACCGGCGGCAGGGGAGCCGGCGGAAGGGCGCGGCGACGGGCCGGCCGCATGTCTCGGCCATCACGCTCGGCGTGGCCGATCTGGCGCGCTCCCGGCGCTTTTATGGCGAGGGTTTCGGCTGGGCGCCGGTGTTCGAGGACGCGACGATCATCTTCTACCAGCTGAACGGCGTGGTGCTCGGCACCTGGCTGGCGAGCGCGCTGGCCGAGGACATGCAGCGCCCCGCCGCTGGCCCGGGCAGCGTCGCGCTGGCCCACAACGTCCGCACGCAGGAGGAGGTCGCCCCGCTCATCGCGCGCCTCGTCGCCGCCGGCGGCACCTTGCTGCGCCCGGCCGAGGCGCCGCTCCATGGCGGCCTGCGCGGCTATGTCGCCGACCCCGACGGCCATGCCTGGGAGATCGCCCACAACCCCGGCTTCGCGATGGACGAGGCGGGCAATGTGACCTTCGGGGTGTAGCGCTTCGCCTCACGAAGAAAATTGATTCACGCGAAGGCAGGAAGGCGCGGAGGGATTGCGCCCGTTGCTCGCGTGCCGCGTCCCAGCAAAAAACTGCCCGTCACCCCGAAACTTGTTTCAGGGTCCATGCGCGGTCAGCGGCCACACGAGCGCTGCTCCTGGTTCGGATGACCGCGCATGGATGCTGAAACAAGTTCAGTATGACGAAGTATTTGTGACTACAGGACAAACTCGCCCGGTGCGGAGCCCCTCCGCGTCTCCGCGTCTCCGCGCGAACCATTCTTCCTTCTGCCCTGGCAGATACATTCTACCCCGCCGCATGCCGCACGATCGGCACCCCCTCCTCCGCGCGTGGCGGCTCGAAGTGGCGCGCCAGTTCGGCGAACTCGCCATGGCTCACCATGAACTCATGCCCGCCGCCGGCATTGCGCGCGTCGAGCCGGGCGAGGCATTGCCGGTCGGGCAGGTCGAGCCAGTGCAACCGTGCCGCGGCGCCGCCCGCCGCGGCGAGGTCGCGCATCCAGCGCCGGCTCGCCACGGTGTTGGCGGGCCAGTCGAGCACCAGCGAGAGGCCGGCGCGCAGCAGCTCGATGAGATGCGGCGTCATCGCCGCGCGCAGCCGCGCGCTCAGCTTGAAATAATCCTCGATCGTGCGCAGCTCGGTCGGATAGAGCCGCGCCATCCACGGATCCTGGGCGACGAGCAGCGCGCCATCCCCGGCGAGCGTGCGGGCGAGGGTCGATTTACCGGCGGCAACCTTGCCGCACAGCAAGTGCAAAACTGGGGAGGTCATGTTCCTGCCTCGTGAAAGCGCCAGCCTTCACGGCCGGCGCATGATGAACCAACGGACGAGCGGCCGGCCTGACGGGATCAGGCCGGGCGGCTAATTCGCAGGGGCATCGCCGGACGGAACATGGCGCCTGTTTAACGCCGAATATGCCTAACGCAACGTAAACGCCGAATTCGGGGAACCTCCCGGACTCGCATGCGCTACACGCCGATATGCCAAGCGAGCCGGGGCGAATGATAGTGCAAAACGGGATCGACAAGGCGCGCAGCCTGCGCGCGCGGCCGCGGCTGAAGGTCTTTCAGCCGGTCGAGATATATGCCGGTGTCGCGCCGCTGCGCGCGCATCTGCTCGACCTGTCGGTGAGCGGCGCGCTGGTCCACAGTTCGGCCGCGCCCGCGCCGGGCACGCCGTTGCGGCTGAGGATCGGCGGCCTGGTGCGCACCGCGCGGGTGGTGTGGCAGGACGGTCTGCGCTTCGGCATCGCCTTCGCATTGCCGCTGCGCGAGGCCGAGGTGGAGCGCGCGCTGAAACCGTGAAGCGATCGCGCCTGCCTGTTTCTGGCCGCCGGCTCAGAGTTGGCGGGACAGCGGTCCAAGCCGGCCCAGCGCGCGCAGCGCCGCGGCGAAAAGCTCGGCACCGAACCACCGGCCCTTCGGCACCGGGTTGACGCTCGCCCACACCACCGCGCCGGTCGGATCGGTGATGACCGCATAATCCATGCCGTAACTCGCCATGCCCTCGGCAGCGATTTTCTTCATCGCCTCCAGGCTGCCGGAGGGCGACGCCCTTACTTCCTCGCCATCGCGAAAATAGCGAATCACGTGCGACATTTTTTTCCTCTCCCACCCGCTATCGGGTAGACGGCGCCGAGCGATGAAACCCGCACCGCGAATTCGTCCTTTTCGAAGCCCTTACCCGAAATGAGCAGCCCCATGCGGCGGCGGTCGCCCGGCGCCTCCGGCGTGGGCGAAAGGCGTGGCGCTTTCCCGCCATTGCGGCAAAGATTTCTCGCCGCCTTCACGCTTCGTCCACCGATCGGCGCTAGGGATGGGCGCGACGCGACGGCCGAGCGGACCCGACGATCTTGAACGACATGACCCCGATCATTGCCGACAGCCCCGCGCCCAGCATGACCGCGCGCGTGGTGAAAGCCGTAATGTGGCGATCGGGCAGCCAGATCGTCGCGCAACTGAGCATGTGGGCGTCGACCTTCTGGGTGCTGCGCCTGCTCGAGCCGTCCGATTACGGGCTCTACGCGATGACCTCGGGGGTGATGGTGCTGCTCTCGCTGCTCAACGGCCAGGGCTTTGCCGGCGCGCTGATCCGCGCCGAGACGATCACCACCGCGCAGGTGCGGCAGATGTTCGGCCTGTTGCTGATGATGAACGGCGGCATCGCGCTGGTGCAGTTCGCCGCCGCGCCGCTCGTCGCGGCCTATTTCCGCTACCCGCTGGTCGGCACGATGCTGCGCGTGCAGTGCCTGCTCTATTTCGCCAATCCGTTCATCGTGCTGCCCGGCGCGCTGTTGGCGCGCGGCATGGACTTCAAGCGCCAGGCCAAGGTCAATCTGCTCGCCGCCGCGGCCGGCGCGCTGATGGCGCTGGGCGGCGCGCTGTCGGGGCTCGGCGTGTGGACATTGGTCGCCGCACCTTTGGTCGCGATCTGGACCCGCGCGATCGGCATGACGATCGCCGCGCGCCTGCTGGTCTGGCCGAGTTTCGGCCTGGCCGGCGCCAGCGGCACCGTGCTGTTCGGCGGCGCAATGCTGCTCAGCGACCTGTTCTGGCTGGTGCAGACCCAGGCCGATGTCGCGATCGGCGGGCGCGCGCTCGATACTCACCGGCTCGGCGTCTACACAACCGCCTTGTTCCTCGCCCAGATCGTCACCAGCAAGTTCATCCCGCCGCTCAACGAGGTGGCGTTCACCGCTTATGCCCGGCTGCAGCATGACCGGACGGGCGCGGCGCGCGCCTTCGAGCGATCGGTCGGCATCATCATGCTGGTCGCCCTGCCCTTCTATTTCGGGCTGGCGGTGACCGCGCCGGAATTCGTCGCGACGATGCTCGGGCCGAAATGGCATGACGCCATTCCGGTGGTCGCGATCCTCGCCTTCGCCATGCCGTTCCTGACGCTGCAGATCCTGTTCGCGCCGGCCACCACCGCGCTCGGCTATACCCGCGTGCAGGTGTGGTCGGCGGCGGCGGGCGCGGTGCTGATGCCGCTCGGCTTCATCGCCGGCATCCAATGGGGCGTGCTCGGCCTCGCCTGGTCATGGTTGATCGCGATGCCGCTGCTCACCGCTTACACCGCCTGGATCGCCATGCCGGTGCTCGGCACCAGCGGCCCGCGCCTGCTCGCCGCGATCCGCCCGGCACTGACCGCCGCCGGCGGCATGGCGCTGGTCGTGGCGCTGGCCGACCGGCTGCTCCCGCCAAGCGAGCCGGCGCTGCGCCTCGCGCTGCTCGTGTCGCTGGGCGGCGCGCTCTATGCCGGACTGGCCTGGCTCACCGCCCGGCATGTCGTGCTGGAGACGATCGCGATGTTCCGCCAGTCGCGTGGGCCGGATGCGGTGGCGGCGTAAGGGCGTAACGCGCATGTATATCGAATATGACGATATTGTCTCGCGCATCCCCGGCAAGCCGCTCTGGTGGTTGAACGGCGTTCCGCGTTACGAGCCCTTCAAACCCGATGATGTCGGTGTCTACGCTAAGGAAGCGGCGCTAGTTCGCACCGCTTGCCAGGTGTGCGCTGTGGTGTTCGACATCGGTTTCGCCGGACCTTCCCCAGACTATCCCTTTGGCATGCGGCCCTACCTCGCAATGCATGGCGCCCTCTGGATCGGCGATCCGCCGAACAACTTTCACCGGAAAGACAATTGCACTGGGCGATTCAGCGGCTCCACCGAGGTTGCCATTATCGAGTTCTGGCGCCGTCCCGACTATGAATGGGTGCGCGACCCGGAAATGGAGCGCCCGCTACCGAACGGCTATGCCGTGCATGGGCTGAACGACCTGCTTGGACGAGCCGGGCTCGACGCTCGCTACTCCGAGGCGGTCGAGGCGGGCGATGACATCGCGCTACTGACGATATTGCGACGGGTCGATTGCGACTGCCCCTGGGATGTGATCCGGACGACGAAAGCTCGGCGCTTGCGAGAGCGTTTCGAGGCGGAAATGCGACAATTGAATTTGGGGATCGCGCCCATCGTATAATCAGGCTTCGGTAATTCGGGGACGTCATCACCCGTGTTGTTCAAGTTTTATTCGCCGCATATTTGCAGAGAATAATACCGTCAATCTCCGCATACCAGTGTCGCTTCATGAGCAAACGGCGTCGCCTGCCTCGGCCGATCCGCCACGTTCACCTCCTCGGATATCGTGTCGCTCAATTACCCTGTCTCACTCAAGGGGTGCACTCCAGTCTAATTATGTTCCGGAATTACCCCTGATTACCAAGCCACCGGCTTGCTGACCGGCCCGATCGCGCTGTGGACGGGATCGACCAGTTGCGAAGATGCAAGCCAGTGCACACGCGGCTCGATCTTGAAGTCGGCGAGGCGCTTGAGTTCAATGCTGCCCCGAGGGCGCGGCGGTACGAGCCCGATGGTGAGCCCGCAATCGTCTTTCGCCATACGGATCGGTGTCAAGAGATCGGAATCATTGGAGACGATGACCGCGCAGGCACAGGCACCGCGATAGGCGTCACGCAGCAGGTACGCAGCAAGGTTGACGTCCGAGCCCTTTTCCTCGGATTTATGAACCCATGCCTTTTCCACCGCACCGGTTGCAGGATCGACTTTGAGAAGCGGCTTGCCGCGAGCCACACTGTAGCGACCGGTGACCGGATCGGACGCGACCACGGCCTGCCTGACCACAGAACTCATGAAAGTGCCGAGATGAACCTCGACACGGGGCAACGTTGTCAGCGCGTTCAGATAGGCTTGTTGTCGCGTCGGCTGGTCAGGATCGTGCGGTCGCGCGTCGACCTTCGCGGTGAAATAATAGATTTTGCGAACGGTGTTGCGAGGAAGTAGCTGATCGCAGAAGCGCTCGAGATCGAGCCATTTGTATGGCGTCCCTTTGAGCAGGCCGTAAAAGAGATTGAAGCCGTCGATATAAACGTGCGTGTCCAACGGCAGCCCCAGAAAGAGCAACGGCGGGCTTTCGCCCGCCGTGCGCCCGGTGGCCGAAGCCTGCCGGGGGAGTAGTGTGCTTAATATAGGTGGATGGTTGAGATTTGGCAACGATGGCGTTCGCCGCGCGAGAGCCCGTGCTGACCATCATGGCGCCCCCACCCCCTCGGGCGCGACAAACTCCCGCCACAGCATCACCAGCACCGCCATCGTCGCCGGGCCGACGAACAGGCCGAGCAGGCCGAGCGCCTCGACCCCGCCGAGGATGCCGAGCAGCACCCACAGGAACGGCAGGCGCGTGGCGCTGCCGATCAGCACCGGGCGCAGGAAATGATCGGCGATGGCGACCACGATCAGGCCGATCACCACCACCGTGATCGCCGCGCCGATCGCGCCTTGCACCAGCAGCAGCAAGGCCGCGATGACGAACATCACCGCCGCGCCGAACGGGATCATCGCCGCGATCGCCGTCGCCGCGCCGAGCAGCAGCGGGTGCGGCACGCCGAGCAGGAGGTAGACCAGCGCCATCACCGCGCCCTCGCCGATCCCGACCAGCACCAGCCCGTCGATCGTGCCGCGCACCGACAGCAGCGCCTGTTGCGCGATGCGCTCGCCGGTCGGGCCGAGCAGCCGGTCGCTCATCGTGCGGCATTGCGCGACCACCGTGTCGCGGTCGCGGATCAGGAAGAACAGAGTCAGCAAGGTGAAGGCGAACACCACCGAGCGGTGCAGCAGGCCGATGCCGATCAGCCGGCTCTGCGCCGACCACAGCAGGGCACCGAACGAATGGAAATGGACCCGCGCCGCCGCCGGGTCGGACAGGCTGGCCCGCCACCACGCCGTCGCCTCGCCGCTGCCCCAGGGCAAGCCCGCCAGCCATGTCGGCGGCGGCAGGCCCTGGTCGCGCGCCACCGCCATCCAGCCCGCCAGGTCCTGCGCCTCGCGCGCGCCCTGCGCCACGCCGAGCGCGATCGGCGCCATCACCAGCAGCGCCAGCGCCAGCGTGAAGGCGCAGGCGATCAGATCGGGGTGCGGCGTGGCGAAGCGCCGCTCGGCGCGCTTGACCAGCGGATCGATCGCCACCGCGATGATCGCCGCCCAGACCAGCGCCGGCAGGAACGGCAGCAGCAGCCACAGGCCGAGCAGGACGAGCAGCGCGATCAGCACGCCACGCGCGATCCGTGCCCGGCGGGGCGCGGCTGGGGCGAGAGGTTCGTTGGTGGCCATGGCCCATCTAGCGGGGAACGGGCGCCGCTGCCGAGCGAATTTTCAAGCGCCGGTCACGGCGCGATATCGTCGATATCATAGACGTCGACATCATAGGCCGGCTGCTGGTCCGCGGTCGTGCTGCGGAAATAGAGCATCGCCAGCGACAGGCGCGGCCCCGGCGTGGACAGCGGCGCGACCTGATGCTCGTTATGCCCCTCGAAGCAGACGAACAGGCCCGGCCGCGGCGCGATCCTCGCCTCGCGCCCCGTGCCGTCGCGAAACACCAGGTCGCCGCCGCCATCGGCGTCACCGGCGGTCACGAAGAACACCGCGGTGACCGCGGTCCGGTCGGTATGCCAGTCGGTCAGCGCGCCCGTGCCGGACAGCATGTTGAGCGTGATCGCGGCACGCAGCCGGTTGCACGGCACGAGCGGGAAGCCCACCGCCGCGCTGGCGAAATCGCGCAGCTCGCGATGATAGAGCCGCCACAGCCAGGGCAGGCGATCGCGCAGCACATCGGCGGCGAGCACCGCGAACGACCAGTCCACCGCGCCCATCGAAATGGCCTCGCGCTCCGGCGCGTCGGCCAGCGGGCGCATCATCGCCTCCCAGCCGTCCGGCAAGAGGCCGCGCTCGACCAGATCCAGCGTGAAGAAGGGCGGCCAGGACATTGCGGATACCCTAACCGCGCAAGCCCGCGCCCGTCATCGCAATTCTGCGGCTCAGGCGGCGATCGCCGGCTCCGCCGCGGCATCGACCGGCGGGCCGTCATAGACGAATTCCGCGCCGTCCAGGTCGATCGCGGGGATCTCGCTCTTCTCGCGCCAACGACTCGCTCCCCCACGCAGCCATCTCGCCGCCATTTTCGGACATTGGCGGCGCAGGGCATTGATATCGGTCAAACGCGCGCGAAGGAGGATCGCCGGTTACATCGACACGCAAAGCTTCTACCCTGCCCCCGCGAACGGCATTTGGGACAGGCGCGACCGCACATGACCAGCCAGACCGTCCCTCGCCCGCCGATCCCGCGCACCGTCTGGGCGCTCGGCGCGGTCAGCCTGTTGATGGACCTGTCGTCGGAATCGATCCACGCATTGCTGCCCTTGTTCCTGACCGGAACGCTCGGCGCCAGCGTCGCGCTGGTCGGCCTGATCGACGGTGTTGCCGAGGCCACGGCATCGATCAGCAAGATCTTCTCGGGCTATCTGTCGGACCGGCTTGGGCGGCGCAAGATATTGCTTCTGCTTGGTTATGGCCTTGGCGCGGCGAGCAAGCCGCTGTTCGCGCTGGCCGGATCGGCGTCGCTGGTGTTCGGCGCACGCTTTGCCGATCGGATCGGCAAGGGGCTGCGCGGCGCACCGCGCGATGCGCTGGTCGCCGATGTCACGCCGCCCGAAATCCGCGGACGGGCGTTTGGCCTGCGCCAGTCGCTCGACACGGTCGGCGCCTTTGCCGGGCCGTTGATGGCGATCGGCCTGATGGTCGCCTTCGCCAACGACATCGCGGCGGTGTTCTGGGTCGCGGTCATTCCGGCGATGCTGGCGGTGGCGTGCGTGCTGTTCGGCGTCGAGGACGTCGCCGTCGCGCCCGGCCGCGCGGCCGCGCGCCCGCCGATCCGCCTCGCCGATCTGCGGCGGCTGCCGCGCGCCTTCTGGGGCGTGACCGGGGTCGGCATCCTCTTCACGCTGGCGCGCTTCAGCGAAGCGTTCCTCGTGCTCAAGGCGAGCGCCGCGGGGTTGCCGCTGGCGCTCGCGCCGCTGGTGCTGATCGTCATGAACCTGGTGTACGCGGCCGGCGCCTATCCGGCGGGGATCTGGTCGGACCGGGTCCCGGCGCAATGGCTGCTGCGCGGCGGGCTGGTCGCGCTGATCCTCGCCGACCTGTCGCTTGGCCTGCTGCCGGGGCTCGGCGGGGCGTTCCTGGGGATCGCCTTATGGGGCGGGCACATGGCGCTGACCCAGGGCCTGCTCGCCAAGCTGGTCGCCGATCACGCCCCGGCCGATTTGCGCGGCTCGGCGTTCGGCGCGTTCAACCTGGTGACCGGCATCGCCATGCTGCTCGCCAGCGTCACCGCCGGGCTGGTCTGGCAACGCTTCGGCGCCGACGCGACCTTCCTGTCGGGCGCGGGCTTCGCGGGCGCCGCGCTGCTGCTCGTCCACGGCGTCAGGCGGCGGCGCGCGCCGGATCCACCGGCGGCGTAATGATCAACGGCGTGCCATCGTCATGCGCGACGATCGCGGTGGCGAAGCCGGGCACGTCAGGCGCCGCGGCGATCGCCCAGCCCGCGCCGCCCGACAGCAGCGCGGGGGTGGCGCCGACCGAGACGTCGAACGCGTCGAGCGGCCAGGACAGGCCCAGCCCGAGCGCCTTGACGAACGCCTCCTTGCGCGCCCAGCAGGCGAAGAAGGCGCGGCGCGCCGCCTCGGGCGGCAGCGCGGCGAGCGCGGCGCGTTCGGTGGCGGTAAAGAAGGTCTCGGCGAGCGGCGGCCAGTCGAGCGCCGGGTCGATCCGTTCCACGTCGCAGCCGACCGCGACATCGCCGATCGCCAGCATCATCATGTCGGCCGAGTGCGACAGGCTGAAGCACGGCCCATCGGCGAGGATCGGCTTGCCGTGGCTGTTCTCGCCGAAGCGCAGCGCGTCCGGCGCGCGGCCGACCCACGCCCCGAGCAGCTGACGCAGCCGCGCGCGGCGCGCGATGAAGCGGCGGCGGTCGCGCGCGAAGCGGAAGCGGTCGGCGTGGGCGCGCTCGTCGGCGCCGATGACCGCCGCCAGCGCGGCGAGCATGGCCTCATCGACGTCGAGCGGCTCGAAGCAGACGGCGACGCGCGCCACGGCTCAGCCGGCGGCGCGCATCAGCGCCTCATCCGCCAGCGTCGCATCGAGCGCTGCCTTCAGCAACTCCGCGAAATGGTCGACATTGGGCGGCTCGAGCATGGTGCGGTGCCCGCCCGCGACGACATGCGCGGCAAAGCCGCCGCGCGCCACCTTGCGCCAGTCCTCGACGAAATCGAGCACGGTCGGGTGGTCGGACGGCTGGAACAGGATCATGTCGCCGTCATAGGGTGGCGTGTCATACTTCATCGCCGCCTTGTCGAGCTGGGTGCGCAGCTTGGGCTGCAGCACCGCCTCGCGCCCGCCACGCAGCGCCGCCGCATCGGACAGGCCGCGCAGCCGCTGGCGGAAATAGCGCAGCCGCTCGCCCTTGGGCTGGGCCATGGACTGGCCGATATGGAAGCTGAACTTCGAAAAGAAGAAGCGCACCTCGCCGATCGTCCGCGCCTTTTCCGGATGGAAGGCGTGAACCAGCATCAGCAGTTCGACCTCGTCGCCGGCGCGGCGCATTTCCTGCGCCGTAGCATAGGCAAGGATGCCCGAGGTGCACCAGCCGCCGATGCGATAGGGGCCGACCGGCTGCGCCTCGCGCAAGGTCGCGGCGACCAGCACGGCGGCGTCTTCCAGCTTCTTCGGGCAGCCGCCGGCCTGTTCGAGGATGGCGTCGACCGAGATGCCGAGGAACGGCTGGTCGGTGCCGAGCCGCTCCGACAGCGGCAGAAAGGTCGAGCCGCCATCGAGCCATAGCAGCGGGCGCTGCGTGCCGTGCGGCTGGATCGGGACGATCGGCGAAGGCTTTTCGGCCGCCGCGCCGGTGGCGATCAGCTCGGCCATGTCGCACAGCTTGGGCGCGCGGAACAGCGCCGCCATCGGCAGGCGGATATTATATTCGGCCTGAATGCGGCGCAGCAGCCGCGCGACGAGCAGCGAATGGCCGCCGAGATCGAAGAAGTCGTCGTGGCGCGAGATGTCCTCGACCTGCAGCACCGCCGACCAGATCGCGGCGAGCCGCACCTCGTCCGGCGTCGCGGGCGGCTCGCCGTTGCGGGTGTGCGACACGCCCGGCTCGGGCAGCGCGCCGCGATCGACCTTGCCATTGGGGGTGAGCGGCAGCGCATCCATCGCGACGAACTTGGTCGGGATCATGTAATCGGGCAGCGCGGCGGCGAGCAGTTCGCGCCAGACATGCGCGTCGCCCGGCCCGACGATATAGCCGGCCAGCGCGCGTTCGCCGCTGGCATCGGGCCACGCCTTGACCGCCGCGCCGGACACGCCGGGCAGCCTGGCCAGCGCGCCCTCGACTTCCTCGATCGCGACACGGAAACCGCGGATCTTCTCTTCGTTATCGGTGCGGCCGAGGCATTCGAGCACGCCATCGGCGCGCCAGCGGCCGAGGTCGCCGGTGCGGTAGAGCCGCTCGCCCTTGTGGTCGATGAACTTCTCGGCGGTGAGGTCGGGGCGGCCGCGATAGCCGGCCGCGAGCCCGCGCCCGCCGATCAGCAACTCGCCGACCGCGCCGATCGGCAGGTCGTTGCCCGCTTTGTCGAGCACGCGCACCGTCGTGTTGGCGATCGGGTGGCCGATCGGGATCGGGCCTTCCGCCGGGACCCTGGCCACGGTCGACCAGATGGTCGTCTCGGTCGGGCCGTACATGTTCCACACTTCGCGCACGCGGGGCAGCAACTGGTCGGCCAGCGCGCGCGGCAGCTTCTCGCCGCCGCACAGCACGCGCATGTCGGGCGCGCCGCGCCAGCCGGATTCGATCAGGCCGCGCCAGGTGGCCGGCGTCGCCTGCAGCATGTCGGGCCTGACCCGGTCGATCAGCGCGATGAGCAGCGCCATGTCGCTCGCCGCCTCGCGCGAGGCGATCGCGACGGTGCCGCCCGAGACCAACGGCAACCACAGTTCGAGCTCGGCGATGTCGAACGACAAGGTCGTCACCGCGAGCAGGGTCTCGCCTTCGCCGAAGCCCGGCGCCTGCTGCATCGCCATCAACAGATTGACCAACGCGGCGTGCGGAATCTCGACACCCTTGGGCTTGCCGGTCGAACCCGAGGTGTAAAGCACATAGGCGAGCGATTCCGGGTCGATCGGCGCCGGCGTGAAGGCCGTATCGGGCCAGTCGTGCGCCAGCACGAGCAGCGGCGCGACGCCGGCCGGCAGCGCTTCCGAGGTATCGGGCTCGACCAGGATCAGGGCCGGCTTCGCGTCCCGCGCGATCAGCGCGAGGCGGCTCGGCGGGAAGCCCGGGTCGAGCGGCAGATAGGCGGCACCCGCCTTGGCCACGCCGAGCATCGCCGCGACCATCCAGGGCGAACGGCCGAGCGCGAGCCCGACCAGCGCGCCGGGCGCGACGCCCTCGGCGACCAGCCGCGCGGCGATCGCGTCGGAACGGCGGGCGAGATCGGCATAGCTCCAGCGCTCGTCGTCCTGGAGCAGCGCGGTGGCGTCGGGATGCGCGGCAGCCTGATCGGCGAACCAGTCGACGACATTGCCGTGCGGCAGATCCTGCGCGGTGTCGTTCCAGGCCTGGGTCAGCGTGTCGCGCTCGGCATCGTCGAGCATCGGCAGCGCGGCGAGCGCGGTCTCGGGGTCGGCCGCGACGCCTTCGAGCAGCCGCGTCCAATGGTCGATCATGCGGCGGATCGTCGCCGCGTCGAACAATTCGGTCGAATAGAGGAAGCGCCCGGCAAAGCCTTCCGGCCGCTCGTCGAGCTCGAGATACAGATCATATTTCGCCGCGCCGACCGTGACGTCCATCTGGGTCAGGTCCCAGCCTTGGGGGAACGGGTCGACCGGCGGCTCGATCGAGAACAAAGTGTTGAACAACGGGTGCGTGCCGGTGCCGCGCTTGATGTCGAGCGCGCGGATCAGCCGGTCGAACGGCACGTCGGTCGCGCCGAGCGCGCCGATCACGCTGGCCTTCACCTCGGCGAGATAATCGCGGAAGCTGCGCTGGCCCTGGGGCCGGCTGCGCAGCGCCATGGTGTTGAGGAAATAGCCCATCAGCGGCTGCAATTCGGGCCGCCGCCTTGTGTCGGTCACGCCGCCGACGATGATGTCCTCATCGCCGGTATAGCGGAACAGCATCGCCTTATAGGCGGCGAGCAGCACCATATAGAGCGTCGCACCTTCCGCCCGGGCGAGGTGCTTCAATTTCTCGATCAGCGCATCGGGCAGGAGGAACACCTCCATCGACCCGGCATGGGTCGGCAGCGCCGCGCGCGGGCGGTCGCCGGCCAGTTCGAGCCGCGGCAGCGGTTCGGCGAGGATCGTGCGCCATGCCTCGACCTGCCGGGCGATCGCCGCCGGATCGGCCTGGTCGATCTGCCAGGCGGCATAATCGGCATATTGCAGCGCGGGCTCGGGCAGCGGCGAGGGCGCGCCCTTCTCGAACGCCGAGACCAGCGCCGCCAGTTCGGGCACCAGGGTGCGGTAGATCGACACGCCGTCGAAGATGATGTGGTGCAAGGTGAGGTAGAGCCGGTGCTCCTCCTCGCCGAGCTTGACGACGCGGGCGCGGAACAGCGGCGCGGCGTCGAACGGGATCGGCGCGCGCGCATCCTCGGTGGCGAGGCGCACCGCCGCGGCATCGCGCTGGTCCGCGGGCAGATGGCTGATGTCGATCAGCGCGAGGCTGAGCGGCATCGGCTCGGCGATCGCCTGCTGCAACTCGCCGTCGACATCGACGAACGCTGTGCGCCAGATCGCATGGCGCCGCACGATCTCGCTCAGCGCCATCTCGAGCGCGCGGTGATCGTACGGGCCGAGCCGGTGGATGGTGATCGACTCATTGTAGAGCGGCATGTCCGGCGCCATCTGCGCGTGCAGCCAGAGCTGGCTCTGCTCGGCGGTCAGCGGGATGGTGCGCGACGGGTCGCGCGCGGGAATGGGCTCGGGCGCCGGCGCAGCAGAAGCCTTGCCGGCCTCACCGCTGAGCATTTTCGCGAGCAGCGCGCGCCGCGCTTCGGCGACGTCGATCTTGCTATGCACCGTCACGCGAAGGTCACCGGCAGCGCCTTCAACCCGCGCAGGCCGAGATTCTCGCGCCAGCTGAGCTTGCCCTCGCCCAGCGCCAGTTCGGGCAGCCGGCGCAACAGCGTGGTGAAGGCGATCCGCCCCTCCATCCGCGCGAGCGGCGCGCCGAAGCAGAAATGCGCCGCCCAGCCAAAGGCAAGGTGGCGGTTGTCGGTGCGGTGCAGGTCGAGCGTATCGGGGTCGGTGAAGCGGCGCGGATCGCGATTGCCGGCAGCCATCACCGCCATCACCGCATCGCCCTTCTTGATCAGCTTGCCGCCCATCATCGTGTCTTCACGACAAATGCGCCCGGTATGCTGGCTCGGCGTCTCGAAGCGCAGCAGCTCCTCGATCGCGCTCTCGGCGATCTCGGGATGGTCGCGCAGCTCGGCGAGCTTGTCGGGCTGGCGCAGCAAGGTCAGCAGCCCGTTGCCGATCAGGTTGGTCGTGGTCTCCTGCCCCCCCACCATCGTCACGATGGTGTTGGCGATGACCTCTTCCTCGCTCAGCTTGTTGCCGTCGATCTCGGCCTCGACCAGCGAGCGGATCAGCCCCTCGGGCAGCGGCCGCTCCTCCTCGCGCACCGCGCGGCGGAAATAGGCGGTCATGTCGGCGACGCTCCTGAGCACGCGATCGATGCGTTCCGGATTGTGCTGGAAATTGCCCAGCATCTCGGCGAAGTCGGCCGACCACGCCTTTAGCTGCGCATGGTCCGCCGCCGGCACGCCGAGCAGATGCGCGGTGACGATCGCCGGGAAGGGCGCGGCGAAATCGGCCACCACGTCCATGCTCTTGCGGTCGATGACCTTGTCGATCAGCTCGTTGGCGATCGCCTCGACGCGCTCTTCCAGCAACTCGACGCGGCGCGGGGTGAAGGCGGTCGAGCACAGCTTGCGCAGCCGCGTATGGTCCGGCGCGTCGAGGAACAGCATCTGCTTGACCATCACCTCGGCGATCGGCTCGATATGCGCCAGGCCCAGCGCGCGCATCGCCTCCGGCGAGGGCGTGCGATCGGCCGAGAAGCTGTGCAGCACCTGGTGGACATCGGCATAGCGCGTCACGACCCAGCAATGCAGGAACTGGTCCCAGTGCACCGGGTCTTCCTCGCACAGCCGGGCATAGAGCGGGTACGGATCGGCCAGCACCGCCGGGTCGAGCAGGCGATAGAGGCTGAGCGACGGGTCGCTCTTCGGCTGCGGGGCGATCATGTTCATCCGGCCATCCTCGCGATTTCCTCGTCGGAGAGGCCGTCGAGCATCTCCATCACAAGGCCCTCGATGATCGTCGCCAGCGACGCGACGGTGCGGCCCTCGAACAGGTGGAACAGCGTCAGCTCGACGCCGAACGCGTCGCGCGAGCGCACCACCACCTGCGTGCCGAGCAGCGAATGGCCGCCGACCAGGAAGAAGTCGTCATCGACGCCGATGTCGCTGCGCCCGATCACGTCGCTGACGATCTCGAGCAGGCGGCGCTCGGTCGCCGTCTCGGGCGCGCGGCCGGCGGGCGATTCGGGCAAAGCGTGGCTCGCCGGGTCGGGCAGTGCCGCGGCGTCGAGCTTGCCATTGGCGTTGAGCGGCAGTTCGGCCAGCGCGACGAAGCGCGACGGCATCATGTAATCGGGCAGCAGTTCGGCCAGCGGGCTGCGCAGTGCCACCACCGCCGGGGTCACGCCCTCGACCGGCACGACATAGGCGACCAGCTCGCCGTTCCGCGCCACCACCGCCGAGGTCTTGACCTCGGGCAGGCGGTTCAACGCGGCGGCGATCTCGGCCGGCTCGACGCGGTGGCCGCGCACCTTGACCTGGCCATCGGCGCGGCCGCGAAAGGCGAGCTCGCCGTTCGGCAGCCACGCGCCGAGATCGCCGGTGCGGTAGAGCAGGCCGTGATCGGGGTGCGTCAGGAACTTCGTCGCGGTCAGCGCCGGATCGCCGCGATAGCCGCGCGCCAGCTGCGCGCCGCCGATGAAGATCTCGGCCTCCGCGCCATGGGGCACGGGCTCGCCCTCTTCGTCGAACAGATAGACCTGGGTGCCCGCGATCGGCTTGCCGATCGACGGCAAGTCGTCGCCATATGGCGAGACCACGCCGGAGGTGGCGACGACGGTCGATTCGGTCGGGCCGTAATTGTTGACGAAGCTGAACGGCAGGCCGGGCGCCGGGCGCACGGTCAGCTTGTCGGCGCCGGTCAGCAGCACGCGCAGCGCGGTGTCGGCCGGCCAGGCCATCGCGACCAGCGGCTCGGCCAAGGCGGTCGGCGCGAAGGCCACCTCGATCTTTTGGGCGAGCAGCCAGTCGCGCAGCGCATCGGCGTCGCGCCGGACATTGTCGTCGGCCAGCACCAAGGTGCCGCCGGCGGCGAGAGTCGGCCACACTTCCCAGGCGGCAGCGTCGAAGCCGAGCCCGGCGAGATGGCTGGTGCGCGTCCCCGCGACCACGCCGAACGCGTCGAGATGCCATGACACCAACGCGGCGAGATTGGCATGGGTGACCTCGACCGCCTTGGGCGCGCCGGTCGAGCCCGAGGTGTAGATGACATAGGCCAGCGCCGCGGGATCGACCGGCGCGGCGTCGACCGGCGGGAAGCCGGCGCCGGCGCATGGCGCGACGAGCGGTACGTGCCCGGCGATCGGCGTGCCGGTCGCGGCGGTGGCGATCAGCGCGGTGCAGCCGGCGCCCGACACGAACGAGGCGAGCCGCGCCTCGGGCCAGGCCGGGTCGAGCGGCAGATAGGCAGCCCCGACCCGCCACACCGCGCACATCGCGACGATCTGGTCGATCGAGCGCGGCAGGCAGATCGCGACGACATCGCCCGCCGCCACCCCGCGCGCGACCAGCGCGGCGGCCAGCGTGCCGGCACGATCATCGAGCTCGGCATAGTCCAACGTCGCGCCATCGGCGGCGACGACCGCGGTCCGCCCGGCAAAGCCGGCAGGATCGGCGATCATCCGCGCGAGGGGATGAGATTCGACCGCCGAATCTCCCGCGTGATAGTCATGCATATGGTCGGTCCCGGATTTCTGGTTGGCGGCACCAAAACAGAAATGCGTGAGATAATGTTTAACGCGACGCCGATGCGGCGCCGGCCCGGCGCAAAAAGCCGTGGCTTTGCCGGGGCTTCGGCCGCGGCGCGGCCGGCGCCGCCGGGGCGTTTCCAACATAACAGGCGCAAATTTGTTTTCGACCCGGCGATTTCGGCTCGCTATCGCGGAATATCGTGTTATGTCAGTGGCTTGTGCGACACGCACGATCCAACAAAACAGGTGAGGAGCAGGTACGGAACAGGTGCGGTAACAGGTACCCGAGCAGGCGCCGGAACAGGTGGAACAGGTCGGAACAGGACCTGCTCCACCTGTTTTGTTGGAGCGCGGCTGCGACGATGACGCGGACTGGGTCGGGCAAAGGGCGAGGCTGTGCATGCCGCAGCTCTACGGCGGGAGGGGCAAGGGTTGAATCGGGTTGGTGAGGTGTGGGAGTGTGGGGCTGGCGTTTCGCTGCCGGCCCGTTGCGGACGTTCGACACCACACATAGCTCGCGCTACATGCGAATGAGATCGAAGCTGACGTCAGGGTCGCGGAAAATGGTCGAAATCAAAGATTCTGGAAGCGAGTTCCATTGGTCAAGACCGAGGATTGTCGGGCTTTTGTCTGCCGCTCTCGCATCGCCAATCTTTTTTGTATTTGCCGGGTTCGGACATCAAATCCTAGGTGGCGTCATCTGGTTCGCTGCATGCATGGCTCTGATGATTGCTTATGTTCGACCAACCCGGTTCCGAAAATTCATGCAAGATCTGATTCCTACATCTACGGAGAAAGCCGAGCGTTCGCGCAACGAGCAAGGCTGAAGCACCAGTTTCGGGAACGCAATACAAATTAGCATTTGGCTCCCCGTCTTAGCATTTTGGTCGCTCGTCAGTTCCCGCAAATGCAGGGCACGCACTAATTAACATTGCATTCCCAAAGAGTTTCGGCGACGCAATACAAATTAGCATTTGGTCGCTGTCAGGTTCGGCAAATGCAAAGCGTGCCCTAATTTATATTGCGTCCCCGAAATGCCCCCGCTCCCGCCCCACTAGCGGACGTTATGGCGGCTGGAGGGCCACTCACAAGAGCGGCGTTTCATCGGGGGCGGAAAAGCCGTTGGATTACCATGGCTGTCGCCATAAGTTGTGCAGCCCAAGGGGAGCCCGCGCGGTGAAACGATATGATTTGCTTTTCGGCTTGATGGTCGCGGGCGTCGGTGGTTTGAGCGGGGCGCACGGCAGCGTGAGTTTGTCCTATATCTCGGTCGGCCCCTCGTCCTGGACTGTGCGCGGGAGCAACCCATATGCCATCTGGGATGCAAAGTCGCAGATCGCGCCTGCGAAGGAAATAAGCTTTGAAGGGCGCGACGGCGTTGTGGATTCAGCACCGCTGGTGCCGCACGCGCTTTATGCGTCGGATCAAGACTTGATTGAGGGCAACAGGATTTGGCTGCCCAAAGGCGGTCTGCTCGTAAAAATGGCAGGCGGGGCGGGTAACTGGTTCTGCACATGGCGATTCGACGAAAGATCAAACCAGTCTCAAGCCGAGGCAGCGAATGAGCGCCTCGAAAAAATAGAACATCTTTTATGCTTGCAGGCGGATAGCAACGGAAAAACGACAAACTCCAAAATAATGATCGCCCACCTCAAAGGGCTTTTGACGGTAAGTGATCCGGATTCCGGCATGGGAAAATATAGAAACGGCGTTGGAGAAACTAACGCTGTTACTCTGGCGCCTGTTTCCAACGATGCCTTGCCGGGGCGAGCGCAGTTACAGATCACCGCGAAATGGACTTCCTCTAATGGAGGAACCGTTTGCTTCCACGCAGGCCTTACCGACATGAAGGGGCGCGAACTCTTTACACAGAATGACCAGTGCATTGCCGGAGCCGGGCAAAGTATCAACATCGCGGGAGGCACCTACACGATCACCGCTATCGGCGAGCGCAACACATTCAAAATCCGTATTGATCATCCGATCGATGCTCAGGGCATCGGGCCGCGTGTTGTCGGCTAGACCGCCCTCTGTCGCAGCTACGTTTGGCTCGAATTCGAGGTGCTTTAAGTTTCGGGGACGCAATACAAATTAGCCTTTGGTCGCTGTCAGGTTCGGCAAATACAAAGCGTGCCCCGATTAGTATTGCGTCCCCGGAATGCCGCAGCACCGTTAGTTTCGGTAGTTTCGGCAACAGTTCGGCCCGTCGTCCAAACCGGCCGGCCAAGCCGTCACTCAGTGCCCTCGATCCAAAAAAACGGGCGCGGCTCGGCAAAAATAGCTTCATCGAGATACCGCCTGACCGTCGAAAGATTCTTGGGGTCGGAAAGCTTGTCGAGCGATCGTCGTGCCAAGTCCGGATTGCTGCCCGCTACCATCGCAACGGCACTCTTCAGATTCCTGAGCTGCCGCCACGAGAGAACAGGTTCCGCGGCCTCCACCAGAGCGGCGAAGACGGGTTGCCACAAGTCAGGGGAGAAGGGCTTCGACGCCTGAAAGATCGAGAAGAGTGCTTCCGAACGGCTGCCCATATTCTCAATCGCGCCCGCAGCTTGGATGCACTTCGCAAGAAGCTTTTGAGCGGGTGGCATATTTCCGCGCTCAAGATACGCCCGGATCGGCCACGCCGATACGGCTATTTGATTGAACACCTGATCCTGTGCGTCCGCCGCACGAACCGCTTCGACGAGGATTTTATCGTAGCTCTCATCCGGCCAATAGCGTGCGACCTGCGATAGCGCCTGACATCTGAACCACGACGCGTCGATTGATCGCGCAATCTTGAGTGCTTGCTCCGGCTGTTCCGCAGCAAGACGGTTCGCGAGGCTTCTTGCTGCGGTCGGATTCATATCGATGACCTACGCGACAGCGGTTAATCGACTATCACGAACGGCAGTTTCGGGGGGGAGCGCGTCCTAATTAGTATTGTGTCCCCGAAACACCATGCGAATCGATAGAAGACAGGCCGGCGCATATCCTGATTCAATCGCTCCGCGAACGCGGGTATTGGATTGCGTCATGAGTATATCCAGACACTCTGTGGTGCGCGACACAACTCCTACGCATAGGCTCGTTACGCCGATCGAGCGCGCGTTCGATGCTTGGTACTATGATAATCGGGGGCGGTTAGAGATTGGCCTAGACGTTGACCTCACCGCGCTGCGCGATCAGCTGATCGCAGCGTCAACAAACTGATTTATCTCATCTTGCGACGCGCCGAGGGAGTTTCGGAAGCGCTCGGCATCTTTGGCAACCGTGCTTACATGCACGCAAAATTCCTCAAGCGTGTAGGTGTGCTTCTTGGCCTTGGCCTCTTTGGCATAGGGGGTTTTTTCCAGAAAATAGATGTGCATCACGTCCGACGCGGAATAGGCATGCGTGATTATCTCGCGCTTTGCGGCCTGCATCGCTCCTAGAGCCTGCAGGATTTTCATAGCCCACGGGTTGGCGCTGGTCTTCAAGAGGTCCGCGAGTAGCTTTGCCTTCTTGCCCCACATCATTCCAGACAAGATCATGTGCGCCTGCTGTGGTGTGATATCGAGGCACTTGAAGATTGCGAAATCAGTGTAGAGATCGATAGCAGCCCAGTTGTTGTGGAACATACCCAAGGTTTCATTATACGCCTTTGTCATAGTGACCGTGACCGGCTCTAAAGGCTCTTCCATGCACGCTACCCCTACCGACGATTATCCGCCCGAGATCGCCGAGCAACGCCGCGCTAATGCGCGCGCTTTCGACGCCCCCAAGCCGCACAAGGCTAGCAAGGCGAAGCGAGTCGAGTCTCAATTGAAATAGCGTTTCCGTGGGTAGTTTCGGAGGGAGCGCGCCCTAATTAGTATTGTGTCCCCGAAATGCCTTGATGAGTAAGTTTCCCGCCACCCGAGCGAGCGACCGCTAACAACCCACTGGCAGACATGCCCAAATCGCCATAGGAAATCGCCATGGCTGTTCATGGAAGCTGTCACTGCGGCAATGTGCGGATCGAGTTGCCGAGCGCGCCCGCCTGGGTGGCGGATTGCAACTGCTCGCTGTGCCGGCGAACCGCTTGGCGCGTCGCCTATTTTCCGCCGGAGCAGGTGCGCATTTCGGGCGAGACGACCGCCTATGTCTGGGGCGATCGCATGATCGGCATTCACCATTGCCCCGTCTGCGGCTGCGGCACGCACTGGCAGACGCTCGGCGAAGATTTCGGCAAGATGGGCATCAACGCGCGCTTGCTCGACGATTTCGATGAAAGCGCCGTCGAGGTGAGGAAATTCGACAACGCGGATTAATCAGGCGCATCACGGTCCCGCGGACCTTCTTCTTGCCCCTCCCTTTCTGGGAGGGGAGAAATAGGATGCCGCGTTCCTGTTGAATGAACCCGGAATCCCGGTGACAATTCATTGCACCGTCGCCGCGACCCGCCCGAAACCCGAGCGGCAAAATTCTACGACCGAAAGCAGCCCCGCCACCGGGCGAACGTCAATCGCCGCTGATGGTGGGCGGTGCCGGCGTTTCGGCCGGCGCGTCCGCCGCGCCCGCCGCCTTGGCCTCATAATCGGCAGCGATGCCGAGGTGGAGCGCGCGGGCCGCCGGCGTCGTCGCGTCGTCGGCCTGTCCGCGGGCCTTGGCGGCCCAGGCGAGATACTGCGCTTTGTCGGGCGATTTTGGCATAGCCGACCATGCTGCATCAGCGAACCAATCACAAGCGGGGCGAGACCGCGCGCGTCACCCGAGCGGCGCGCCGCGCCGCATTTGCGGCGGAACCCGGCGCCCGCGCGCCGCGTTGAAACCTGCGCGATGGACAGACATCGCGCAGGGACAAGGGGAATGCAATGCCGGCACCGGAACCGTTCGTGTGGAGCCCCCGCACGCAGGGCGGCATCGCGCTGTTCGCCCTGTCGCTCGGCCTGCTGGCGGTGGTCGCGCCCAATGAGGTGGCGATTTCCTGCGCGATCGGCGGTGGCGCCTCGCTCGCGCTGTTCGGCATCAGCGGCGCGCGCCTGCCCTTCCTGATCCTCGCGCTGCTCGCGCTGGTGACGCTCGGCTGCGCGGCGTTCTCCGCGCTGGTGCTGCACCGCTATGGCCTGTTGCCGGTCGCGCTCGGCGAACTCGTCGCGGTCGTGCTGATCCGCACACCACGCACGTTGCGCGACTATGAGGATGACGGCGCCGTGCTCGGGCGCAGCTTCACGGCGGGCTGAGCGCCGGGGCCGCGCGAGAAACAACCATAATGGATGTATTTTCCGCTTGTCCGTGACGATCGCGCCGCCACAAGCGACCTCACATGCACTATCTCGCGTCCATCCTGCACGTCGCGATCGTCGCCGCGCTCACCGCGCTGACGCTGTTCGCGATCCGCAAGGCCGGCGCGCGGCGTCAGCCGGCCGGGCGCGGGCCGGGGCGCGGCCGGATCTCGCCGGGCAAGATCTCGGCGGCGCTGGTCGTGCTGGTCGCGCTCGCCCTGCTCGCCGGGGGCGTGGCCACGCTGGCCCGGGGCGAAGCCGGCCTCGGCGCGCTGCTGGTCGCGGTCGCGCTGCCGCTCGGGCTGTTCATGGCGCCATCGCTGAGCCATCGCCACGACGTGCACTGGGACAGCGACGGCATGTCCGGCCCGGATCGCACCTTCGGCCTGACGCTGGGCTGGACGACGACACGCATCGCCTGGCGCGACATTGCCGGGACCGGGCGCACCGCGACCGGCTATGACTATGTCGAAAGCCGTTTCGGCACGCGCATCTACTGGTCGTACCTCTATCCCGGCCATGGCTTTCTGGAACAGGCGATCGCGATGCGGGTTGCCAATCCCGCACGCTAGCCGACCGCGCGAGAGCATCGCGCCCGACATCGGCATCGATCGCGCTGCTCCAGATATTTGTTGTCGCATCGTTTTTGCCGAAAGCCGGTTCCCGCTTTCCGGCACGACGCTCTAATCACGCCAGCGCGCGATGGCGGCGTCATATCGTTCCTTCTCGCGCGCGCGGCGCTCGGTCAGCGTGTCCCGCTCGCGCGCCTGACGCGCCTCGATCGCGCGGCGCTCGCGCGCCAGCGCCTCCTCGCGCCGGCGCAATGCCGCCAGTTCGTCGCGGTGCCGCCGGTCGGCCGCGTCGAGCGCCGCCTCCGCCGCGTCGAGCTTCGCGCGGCTGGGGCGCGGCGAAGGCCTGGGCGTGGGCGGCGGCGGCTTTGCCCGTGTCGGCGCCGCATCGGCGGGCGCGTCTGATGTGGGTGACGCCCTGGCCTTCGCCTTCGCCTTCGTCTTCGCGCTGGGCAATGCCGCGAAATGATCGCCGGGCGAACCGCGCGAGCGGCGCACCACCGTGCCCGGGCTGGCCAGCGGCGCCTTGGTCAGGGCAGGATCGGTGACGACCTCCGCCACGCCGCGCGCGAACAGATCGGCATCGCTGCCCCATGCCGCCAGCGCGGCCTTCTGGCTCGGCGCCGCGACATAGGCGTCGTGAAACCCGATCGGCGTGCGATAGACCTTGAGCTGGCGCGGCATGCCGCTTCAATGCGCGAAACGGGGATCCGGGTGCGGGCAAGGCGCCCGGCCCCGCGCCCGCCGCGTCAGCGCATCGCCGCCGTCACTTCGTGCCGCACAGCGCGATGGCGTGGCGCATCGCGCCGACGACGCGCTCGGCCACGCCATAATCGCGAAAATCCGCCACATAGTTCTTGCCGCTGGCCGAGGTCGCGGTGACGACCCACACCGAGGGGGTGATGCGCCCGGTCCAGCTCGGATGGCCGTTGCTTTCGGAGATGTGGTTCACGTCCTGCTCCATGCTGGTCAGCGCGACGCTCCTCAGCGAGGAGAAGACGAAGCCGGTGTCGAAATCCTGCGCCGGCTTGCCGTCCACGCCCGTCGTCCAGTGGAAAGCGACCGAGCAATTGGCCGCGTCGACCGTCACATTGCTCGCCGCGACGTTGAACTGGTTGACCCAGTCCTGGCCGTCGGCGCTGTCGTGCATCGCGCCGGCATAATCGATCCGGCCCTGCGCGCGCAGATTGTCGGCGACGATATTGAGCGTGCGCACGAGATCATCGGACGGCGCGGGCGCCGCCATGATCGGCGTGGCGCTGGCGGCGAGGCCGGCAAAGGCGAGTGTCGTCATCGATCGGACCGTCATCGCATCTCTTCCCCCGGGGAGCGGCGCCGACCGGCGGACGGGGTCGTGGCGGGAATGTCGGCCTTTCCCCGACGGCCATAGGCTCGCGCCGACGCATATTGTCAACGCGGGTGGCGCGGCGCCGCCCCTCAGAAATGCAGGTTGAGCACCACCGGCACCACGTCGTTGGACACGTCGCCCGACAGGCGGTGGATGTGCTGGTTGAGGTAGCCGAACTCGACATCGGCGTGGCGCGACAGGCGCAGCGACACGCCGGCAAAGGCGCGCAGCTGGTCGAACGTCACCGGCGTCGCGCTGGTATGGTTGAGCGCGACGAACGGCTCGGCCCACAGCACGCCCGACAGCGGCGTGCCGGCGACCGGCAGCACCGCCCGCACCTGTGCGCGCAGGCGCCAGGCGGTACGGTCGGCGCCGACGATGAAGCGCTGCTCGAGCCGCGTGCGCGACGACAGCGCGACCGGCCCGATTTTGCCGATCGCCCAGCCGAGCTGCGCGGCGAGCTGGTCCTCGATGCCGTCGCGCCGGCCGCGATTATAGCTCACGGTGCGCGCATAGCTGAGCGCGAGCGTGACGCGCGCGCTGACCCGGCGACTGGCGGACACCCGCCAGCGCAGCTGCGAGGCCCGCGCCGGATCGCGCGCGATACGCCCGACCACGTCGCCCGACGCCGACCATTTGCCGCCCAGCCCGACCGACATGATGGCGGCCGGCCATGCCTGCACCGGCCCGTCGGCGCGGGCCGGCGCGGCGAGCAGCAACGCGGGCGCGAGGAGGAGGGCGGCGGGGCGCATGGTGTGCCTTAGCCGAGTTTGCGGGGTTGGCGCCATGTGATTGCGTGGCGGGCAGGTGGCCACTGAACCCGCTCCACCGCGTCCGCTTCGAGCGGGGCCTCACCCGCAGTTTTTGATGTGCGCCGAGGCCTCGTAAATGCGTCGTGCCCGAGCATCGTGCACCGGATTTTGGTCCATAACGGTTGGAAACCCTTGCCGAATCTTGCCGAGCCGATAAACAGGGCATGGGGGAGGGAATGCAGTGAGTCTCAAGCTGTTGATGCCGGCGCTTGCCATCATGGCGGCGTCGACCGCCGATCTCCATGCGCAGAGCGCGGCACCGGATGCGAAGGCCATTGCGCCTGCCGCGGTGCCGGCGGCAGCCCCGAACGGGGCAGCGCAGGGCTCCGACGACCACATTCCGGCAAGGACGGTCGTCGAGATCGAGATCACCGAGGGGCTTTCCTCAGGAACCAACAATATCGGCGACATGTTCGCGCTGAAGCTCGCCGCGCCGCTGGTCATCGACGGCAGGACGATCCTGCCGGCCGGGCTGGTCGGCAAGGGCGAGGTAACGCATGTCGGCAAGAAGGGCTCGGGCGGACAGGCCGGCGAGCTCATCGTCAATGCGCGCTATCTGCAGTGCGGCGATCTTCGCATCCCGCTCGGGCATTTCCATTACGGGATTGCCGGCAAGAACAATGTCGGCGGCGCCTTCGCGGTGGCGCAGGTCATCCCGTTCGGCCAGTTTCTGGTTTCCGGCCATGACGCGGTGATTCCGGCGGGTGCGAGCGGCACCGCGCAGGTCAACGCCGACGTGACGCTACCCGCCGGGGCGCTCGGACAATGCGCACCGGCAGCGGGATAGGTTTCTACAACGGGAGGATATGATGAAGACAGGATTGATGTTGCGCGCCGCCTGCGGTGTGGCGCTGGCGATGGCCACATCCAGCGCGCTGGCGGGCGACAGCACGGCGATCAAGACCAAGACCGGCGAAATCGGCGCCGCGCCGGCCGGCAAGGCGCAGGTCGTGTTCTTCCGCCCCGGCTCGATCATGGGCATGGCGCTGGGCTGCACCGTCCATGAGGGCGAGCGCGAACTCGCCCGGCTGGGCTCGGGCAAATATTATGTCGTTACCATGGCGCCGGGGAAACATGTGCTGTTCACCCGCGGACAGGCCGCCGACACGCTGAACCTCGAGGTCGAGGCCGACGAGACCTATTTCGTGAAGTGCAAGATCGGCAACGGCACCATCTCCGGCGCGCCGGTGCTCGAACCGTCCGACCGCGACAGCTTCGCCAAGAAGGCCAAGGGCTCCTCGATGTGGACGCCGCCGGCGGACTGGGTGCAGAAGCAGGGCGGCTGAGGCGAGGGCGCTGGGAGCGACCGCCGCCGGACCGCGGCGGTCGCTTCGGACGGCCTGCGTCGTCGCAATGGGTGCACTGTCATCAGGGATTGCACGACGCGCAACCGGGCTGGATTCGGGGACACGGATTCGGGGACACAATACTTAATTCCCTTGCGCTCCGAAGCCGCGCCCTGCGCCGCTGCGGATTAAGTATTGTGTTCCCGAATCTATTGTGTCCCCGAATCTACATGCATCGGTCGAGCGCCGTGTCGCCCAGCGTCTGCCGATTGCTCTTTGCGCGTGCCGGACAAATTCCGCTACGGTCCTGAAAGGAGAAGCTTTCGATGCCGCTACTCGCTCTGACTGTCGCTGCTATACTGATACAGGCCAACGCCGCACCCACGATGCTTGCGCCGCAAGGTTCATGGGAACTCGGCGACACGCCCGGCCTATGCATGGCGACGCGCAGCTATGGCAGCGGCGACGGGGAAATTGCGCTTGGCCTTCGGTTGCGCTTCGATGGCCGTTATGCGGATCTCAGCCTGGGCGGTGCGACCGGTGGCACGGACTGGAAAGGACCGGTGGGCCTGACGATGCTCCCTTCCGGCCGGCACTTCGATGCCGCCGCGCAGGGCGCCGCGCTCACCAATGGCATGTTCACCGTGCGCATCGCGATGACCGAGGAAAGCGCGGCGATGCTGGACCAGTCCACCGGGCTGGCGATCGACACCGGCCATTCGCCCGCCAGAACCTTTGCGCTCGACCATCAATTCGAAGCGGAAACCCTGCTCCATCGCTGCCATGGCGAACTGCTGCGCAGCTGGGGCGTCGATTACACGCGGTTGATTCCGATCGGCAAGGTCAAAGCCGGTTATATGCCGGCATCCACCTATCCGGCTGCGGCGGTCGCGGCACGCCAGGAAGGCCGCGTCACCGCGCTGATCGAGGTCGCGCCGAGCGGCCGTGTGTCGCATTGCCGCGTCCTCGAAAGCAGTAACAGCGAAAGCCTCGACAATGCGACCTGTGACATCGCGACGAACAAGGCCCACTTTACGCCGCTGCTCGACGGGGCCGGCAAAGCGACCAACTTCTGGAGCATCCTGTCGATGCGCTGGGTATTGCCGACCACGCCACCCCCGATGGCCGGCGATCACGCGACGTCCAATTAACCCGAAACTACGCGGAAGAGTCGATGGGTGCGCTGTAATGGTATCGCGGCCGGGATCGGGATAGGCTCGCGCGACAATCGCGTAACGACCGGAGCAACCCGATGACGGTGTGGCAGTTTGGCCAGATAATTGGACCATTCCTTTTCGGCCTGTACTTCACATGGCTGATCTGGCGCAGCCTGCGCACCGGCATGCCGCTCGGGAATCCGCACATGAACCCGCGTCGGGACGAACGGCCGGGTCAGTTCTGGGGCATGATCGCTTTCCATGCGGCGGGCGCGATCCTGCTGCTGGCCGGCGGGATCGAACGCCTTGCAGCGGCAATCTGACAGGTCAGGACCGTACGGCGAGCCCGCCTCCCCTCACTCCCTGAGCTCCGCATACAAATCCCCCTCCTCCCCGCGCCCCGCATCCCGCCCGCTCCACCGCGTGCGGTCGAGCCAGGCCGGCTTCTCGCGCGGCAGCACCGGCTCGGCGAAGGTACAGGCCAGCGCATCCGCATCGTCGGGCGAGGCCAGCCCGCGCGCCTTCATGTGTTTCTTCTCCTCCAGCAGCACGGCCTGGTCGGCGTTGAAGCCGTAATGCGGGCCGGTCAGATCGTCGGCCAGGCCCTGATGGTCGGGGATGCAGCCCCCGCCGCCGCCCTCGAATTCCTCCCATGCGCCCGCCCCGGCGGCGCCGAGCCAGGCACGCATGTTGGTCCACATCTCGGCGCGCTTGTTGGCGACGCGGACGCGCGCCTCGCCCGCCCAGCGCGCCTCGCGCACGCGCGTGCTGCCGAACCACACCTCGGCGATGAGCGTATCGGGCAGCAATTGCCGCAGCCGGTCGATCACCGCCGCGCCGATATTGCCGGCATCGACGAAGATCGCGTCGGGGTGCCAGCGCGCCGCCTCCAGCGCCACGTCGCCGGCGAGCGTCATCGCATCCTGGTGGTGCCAGCGCTTCCATGGCCGGCTGCGCGCGTCGCGGCCGCAGCGGATCGCCAGCGTCGAATGGTCGTCGCCATAGCGCGCGCAATCGACCCCGAAGATCACCGGGTCGCCGGTCAGCGCCGGCGGCACGGCACGCGTCCGTGCCGCGGTGACGGCGTCGGCGGGGATGAACTGCATCGACGAGGCACTGGGGAATTGCCCGAGCACGCGCACGCGCACGATGTCGCTGTCCTCGCCATAGGTCGCGACCAGCTCGTCGAGATAGGGTTTGTTGGTGCCCTCGACCGTGCGGCTGTCGATCTGGCCGGCATTCCACAAATGGCGGTGGCGGCCGAAGATCTCGCGAAAAGCCCCGGTGTTGAGCGTCGGGTTGCCGAAGGCGAGGAAGATGATCTCGGTCCCCGCATCGGTCAGCGCGCCGAGCGCGACCTCCCACACCCGCGCGTCGATGCCGCTCGCCTCGTCGAACACCAGCACGAGGCGACGGCCCTTGTTGTGCAGCCCGGCGAACGCCTCGGTGTTGGTCGCCGACCAGGTGACGAGGTCCGCCCGCCACGCCTTGTCGCGGCCCGGCGCGGTGGAAATGAGCGCGGTCGCGGTGGGGCGGAACCAGTCGGCGGTGATCGACAGGTTGGACCATTTGGCCAGCTCGGGCGCGGTCTTGGTGAGCAGCTGGCTCTCGGTATTGGCGGTGATGACGATGCGCGTGTCCTCGCAGGTGTCGAGCGCCCATTTCACGATCATCGCGATCAGCGCCGACTTGCCGATGCCATGGCCCGAGGCGCGCGCGACGCGGCACGGCACATGGCGCGTCTGTGGGTCGGCAAGGTGCGCGCCGATCGCGGCGAGCACCTCGCGCTGCCAGCGGCGCGGCCCCTTCTCGCCGGCGAGCATGCCGCTGCCCCAGGGATAGGCATAAAAGGCATGGCCGAGCGGGTCGTGGGTGTAGCCGGCGATGTCGCGCGCGATGGCGGCGGGGGAGGTCCGGGTCATGCGTCCTTCATCCCCTCGGCCACCTGGCGGCGGCGCTCGGCGATGATCGCGGCGATGTCGGTCGCCGGCTCGGCCTCGACCTCGCCGCGCGGTTTGCCCCATGCACGGTCGAGCAGCGCATTGGCCGCGGCGATCCGCGCGGTGGCGCTGTCCTGGCCGGTCATGATCTCGACCAGCGCCGCGACCGCATTGCCGGTCTGGGCACGGGCGAGCTCGGTGAGCTGGCGGGCGGAGGGTCGTTTGGTGGGCATTTCTGGATCTCCTTTCTTCTTCATAAGCCCCTCCCCTTCAGGGGCGGCTGGAAGGCGTCACCGCCCCTTGTTGCGCGCGCACCACCCGACCCACACCAGTTCGAACAGCAGATCGGGCAGGCTGAGCCCCTCCTCCCTCGCCGCGGCGAGCATCTGGTCGGCGAGGTCGGGCTCGCGGCGCTTCACCGCGGCATGCGCGATGCCCGGCATTTTCGCCGGGCGCGGTGCGTTCAGGGTGCGCCAGTGCGGCGTGGTGTTGCGCGGCGCGGCGGTCTTCGCGCCGGTCGCGACGATGGTGAACTGCCGCCCGCGCTGGAACCTGGCCGTCGCGATCAGCCCCCAGCGCTCGAGCGCGCGGCATATCCCGGCCTGGGTCGAGCCCGAGACATTGGCGGTGCCGATGACATTGTCGAGCTCGGCGGCGGTGACGTAGCGCCCGCCATTCGCCGCCGCCTCGATGAAGCGGAACGCGGCGATGTGCGACGGGAACAGCGTGCCGGGGAGCGGCACGGGATCGGGGATCGGATCGGTCATGACGGAACTCCGGCAGCGGGGGATCGGGCGGCGGCGGCCCAGGGCTGGGTGGCGAGCCGGTCGAGATAGGCGGCGCGTTCCGCCGCGCTCATCGCCGGCCGGGCGGGCGCGGCGGCGGCGGCGTCGGGCGGGGCGCGGCCGAACTGCTCGTCGCGCATCACCAGGCCATGGATCGTCACGACGCGATTGGCCCAGACCGCGCGCCAGTCGGCGTTCCTCCCGCGCCGCCCGCACCAATAGCCGGCGAACGCCTCGCCATGCGCGGCATAGCTGGCCGCGCTCCACTGCGCGGCACAGGCCCGCGCGGCCGAGGGCAGTTCGGCGACCGGCGGCGGTGCCCAGTCTTCCGGCAAATATGTCTTCGTGACCCCACCCGCTGCTTTCAGCGGGAGATTCCCTTTTTTAGATTCTTCCCCTTCTTTATCTGTGTCCGACGGCGGTCCGGAACGCGTCCCGGCCGGTGTCTCGACGGCGCCGGTATCGGCCTGATATTTGTCGTAGTTACAGATTGTTATGATGAGTACGCCGTGTCCGATCATGGTCTCGATCATGGTCTCGTCGCGGAGTCGGACGAACAGCCGCTCGACCCAGCCCTTGGGGCGGTCCATCGCCGCGGCGAAATCGCGGATCGACAGCGCGAGCTGGCCGCGCCGCAGTTCGATCGACCGCTGTTTGTAGCGCACCCGCCCCGCCTTCCAGCCGGCACGCAACACCAGCCAGGCAAAGGCCATCGCCTCGGCATCGTTGCGGAATGCCGGATGGTCGAGCAGCGCGCGGTGGATGCGGGCATAGCCGCTCATGGCATGTCCCTTTCCTCCCCATGCCCCGCATGGGGAAGGGGACCGCCGGCGCAGCCGGTGGTGGAGGGGAAAGGCCGCGCGCGCGACGCGTGTGATTGAGGCGGGATACAGCAAACGCTGCGCGCGCGGCCTTTCCCCTCCACCATCCTTCGGATGGTCCCCCTCCCCATCTGCGATGGGGAGGAAAGAAAAGGTGATTCACGGATCTGCATATCCCGCACATATTGCGATATTTCTCACATTGCAACGATAATATGCGAAATATCTCAAATAGCGCGGCGGCACGCGATGTGCGAACATTCGCACATGACCATCACCCCCGCCGCCAACATCGTCGCCCTGCTCGAGGCGGTCCGCCCGCGCGACAATGCCGGCAAGCCCGTGTCGGACCGCCGCTGGTGCCTCGATGCCGGGGTCAATACCGGCTTCTGGCGTGATCTGCGCAAAGGCACCATGCCGCGCATCGACACGGTCGAGGCGCTCGCCCGCACCGCCGGGCTGAGCCTGTCCGCATTGCTCGCCGGCGGCGGCGCGTCCGCGCCCGGCGACGCGCTGCCTAGTGCAGCCGAGATCGCGCAGATGCTGGCGGACGTGCAGGCCGAACTGCCGGCCGGCACCGCCCTCGCGGACTATCCGCCATTCGTCGGGCCAGCGCTGCTGACGCGGCTTCGGCGATACGCAACGGGGCATCGTAAAGCCGGCGATCCGCCGCCAGCGCCCGCTCGCGATAAAGCCGCTCGATCTCCCCGTCCCACCACGCCAGCCGCTCGGGGATGACCGCGCATTCGAGCAGGCAGGTCCGGCACCCCACCTCGCACGCCGGCTCCTGAAGCTCGATCGGTTCGACTCGCGGGGCGGGCTTCATGTTCCCGTTATGTTCGGGATTATCCTACCTGTCTAGGATTTTTCCTACTTTCTGTATATTTGACTTGTACGCCTCTATGACGTACATATCCCCAGCAAAGATATCCCGGAATTCAGCCATGCAAGCCTTTCACGACGAAATCGGCGCGGTCGACGAACGCAGCAGCGAGCGGATGAATTTCCGGACCAAGCCGCGGATCAAACAGGCGATCCAGCGGGCCGCCGCGCTGTCCGGCGTCGACGATTCGGTCTTCACGATCAACGCCGCCTACCGGTCGGCGATGGAGACCATCGCGGCGCACGAGCGCACCATGCTCCAGCCGGTCGATCATGCCGCTTTTTTCGCCGCGCTCGACGCGCCGCCGGCACCGGTCGCGAAGCTGCGGACGGCGCGTGACCGGCATCGGAAGACGATCGTCAGCAAGTGACGCCCGTCTCAGGTCCGGTAGTCATCGAGCCTTTCGATCCGGCACGGCATGACCGGGCGGGCTTCTCCAGCGGGACCGACCAGGTCGACAATTTCCTCAAGAAGAGCGCGAACAAGCTTTCAAAGGCCGATAATCTGCGTGTCTTCGCGATGGTCGATGCCGCCGGGGCGCTGATCGGCTTCTACGCGATGAACGCCCATGCCATCGACTATACGGACCTGCCGGCGAGGTTCGCGCGGACCCGCCCCGGCAATGGCTGTATCCCGGCAGCCTTCATCTCGATGATCGGCGTCGATTCCCGCTACCAGGGCCGGGGTTATGGCGGCGATCTCCTCGTCGATTGCCTGAGCCGCATCCTGCGGGCATCCGGGAAGATTGGTGTCGCGGTGGTGATGCTCGACATCCTCGACTGCGGCGATCCCGTGCTGGTCGCCAAACGCACGCGCCTCTACCAATCCTATGGTTTCGTCGCCCTGGCGTCGAACCCACTGCGCCTGTTCCTTCCCCTGGCCACGATCCGGGCCCTGTTACAGGATTGATGCTCGCACGGGTCTTCACCGGGAAAGCCAGGACGCCATGACCCAGATCATCAAGGCCGCTCTCGCCTATTTCGCCACCGTCTTCGGCCTCGGCTTCGCGCTCGGGACAATGCGCGTGCTGCTGATCGCCCCGCGCATCGGCGAGACGGCGGCGGTGATGCTCGAACTGCCGGTGATGCTCGCCGCGAGTTGGGTCGCGGCGGGCTGGTGCGTGCGGCGCTTCGCCGTCCCTGCCTCTGCCGGCGCGCGGCTGGCGATGGGCTTGCTGGCCTTTGCGCTGGTGATGGTCGCCGAACTCGCTCTGGCGGTGCTGTTGTTCGGCCAGAGCCCGGCACAGCATCTCGACGCCTATCGCCATTTCGCCGGCGCGATCGGGCTGGCCGCGCAGCTTGCCTATGCCCTGTTCCCCACGCTGCGGCGGGGCGAGGCCGGCATTTCCGATTAGCGCGGATTTCGGTCCGGTTACGGGATCTCAGCGCCGCTTGCCCATCATCCCATCGACGCTCCACGCGCCCGGCCCGGCGGCGGCGAGGAACAGGAAGATGAAGCAGAACAGGATCGCCCCCTCGCCCATGTTGAGCGCGGGCCAGAAACCCCTGGGCGCGTGCGCCATGAAATAGGCGACCGCCATCTCGCCGGCGGCAATGAACGCGGCGAGGCGGGTGAACAGGCCGAGCGCGATCAACGCGCCGCCGCCGACCTCGATCACCGCCGCGACGACCAGCATCGTCGGCAAGGGCGAAGGCGCGCCGGGCTGCGCCGCCGGGAAATGGAACAGCTTCATCAGGCCATGTTCCATGAACAGCAGCGCGGCGATGATGCGCAGCGCGGCGTGGAGTTGCGGTGCCCAACGGTCGAGAAACGTCATCGGGAATCCCCTGCCTTATTATACCAGATAGTTAACGGCAGGCGTGGCGAATCGTCAATCGGTACGGTCGCGAAACCACCGCTTCGATTTTCGCACCCTCGTGCCGCCGCGCCAAAGCCGGCCTCATCCGGGAAACCCCGTAACGACACCCGGCCGGGCGGGTGCCACATCCATCGGGATCGCCGGGGGCCATCGCGGCTGACCGGGCGAAGAACGAGGATCCGTGATGAGCGAACGAGGACATGACCTGCACAACGCCTTCCCGGCGGACGGCGCCCTTCTCCAGGCGCTGAAGGTGCAGAACGGGCATTTCCGCAGCCTGGCGGAGCAATTTCACGACGTGACGCAGGAAATCGTCCGGGTCGAGGGCGGGCTCGAAGCGGCGTCCGACACCCGGCTCGAGGACCTCAAGAAGCGGCGGCTGGGCATGCTCGACGAAGTCGCCACGCTGATCGCGGCAAGGAAGGCGGCATGATGACCGATCTCGACGCCGTGCACGACATTCTGGCGGCGCGGCTCGCCATGCTGAAGGATCGCGTCGGCCGCATCGAGGGCGATCTCGGCCAGCCGCTCGACGACGACAGCGAGGAGCAGGTGGTCGAGCGCGCCGGCATCGAGGCGCTCGACGCGGTCGAGGGCGCCGCGCTGGCCGACATCGCCGCGACCGAGGCGGCGCTGCGGCGGCTCGAGCTGGGCAGCTACGGCATCTGCACCAGCTGCGGCGACCCGATCGCCCCGGCGCGGCTCGCCGCGCTGCCGGCGGCGGCGCAGTGCATCGCCTGCGCGCGCGGCGTGGATCGCAGCTGACGGCCCGTCGCAACCGGCTGGACAGCGTCGTCCGGCGCCCGCTATCGGCCGCGCCATGGCCGTTATCGCAACCATCATGAACACGGCCACCGGCCAGCCGATCCAGAAGATGACCTTCGGCCGCATGCCGAAACCCTGGGCCTCGTTCACCCTGGCGACCGGCCAGCTGGCCACCGCCGACCGCGTCGATGTCGGCAAGCCCGCGCCGGGCAAGTTCGTCGCGCCGGTGTCGGTGTGGGTGACGGTGAAGGGGTGAGGGTCATCTCGGGCGCGCGGACCTGTTTCGGGCGAACCTAAATTCCACAAGGACGCGCGCCACAACGACAGAAAGCCGCGAATTTAGTATTGTGTCCCCGAAACTGCCCAGCCCTCACGGCAACCTCGGCGCCTCGGTACGGCGTGTGCCCCATTTCATTTGCACCCCACCCCACCCCGCACTAGCCTCCACCCGGGGACAGGGGGAGAAACAACATGGCGGAGCCTCTGTCGGAGGTCGCCCGGTCGGCGATCGGCAAGGCGTCGTGGCGGATCATTCCGCTGCTCTCTCTGGGCTATCTCGTCGCCTATATGGACCGGGTGAACATCGGCTTCGCTTCGGTCCGGATGAACGCCGACCTGCATTTCAGCGAGATCGTCTATGGCATTGGCGGCGGGCTGTTCTTCCTCAGCTATGCGCTGTTCGAGGTGCCGTCCAACCTGTTGCTGGTGAAGTTCGGCGCGCGGCGCTGGATCGCGCGGATCATGATCAGCTGGGGCGTGCTCGCCATGGCGATGATGCTGGTCGCGACGCCGCTGCAATTCTACCTCGTGCGCTTCCTGCTCGGCGTGGCCGAGGCCGGCTTCTTCCCGGGCGTGGTCTATTACATGGCGCACTGGTTCCCGCTGGCGCAGCGCGGCCGCGCGATCAGCCGCTTCTATGTCGCCGGGCCGTTGACCTCGGTGGTGATGGGCGCGATCTCGGGCGCGCTGCTCGGGCTCGACGGGCGCGGCGGGCTGTACGGCTGGCAATGGCTGTTCCTGGTCGAGGGGTTGCCGGCGGTGATGATGGGCTTCGTCATCCTGTTGCTGCTGCCCGAGGCGCCGGCCACCGCGCTTTGGCTGACGGCTGAGGAGAAGGACTGGCTGTCGGGCGAACTCGCCGCCGACACCGCGCGGCTCGGCCCGCCGCAACCGCACCATCTGCTCGCCGCGCTGCGCGACCCGATGGTGCTGCGGCTCGGCATGATCGGCTTTCTCAGCATCAGCACCTTTTATGCGCTGACCCTGTCGGCGCCGAAGGTGCTGATCGCGGGGACCGGCTGGGATGTCACCCATGTCGGCTACCTTGTCGGGCTGGGCGGGGTACTCGGCGCGGCGAGCATGCTGGTCACCGGCTGGATGACCGACCGCGCGCGTGATCGTTTCCCGGTGCTGCTGGCCTGCACCGCGCTGCTCGCCACCGCCTATGCCGCGCTCGGTATCGGCGGCTCGCCCACGGTCGTGATCGGCGCCTATCTGCTCTACGCCACCGCCTGGACGCCGGTCACCTCGAGCCAGGTGCAGCTCTGGGCCGATGTGCTGCCGATCCGCAAGCTGGCGGTCGGCTGCGCCGCGATCAACTCGATGAGCCAGATCGGCGCCGCGATCAGCCCCTGGCTATGGGGCTGGGCGCGCGACGCGACCGGCGGCTACGGCCTCGCGCTGGGCGTGATGGCGGCGGCGATGCTGCTCGCGGTGCTGCTGATCCTGCTGCTGCGCGCGCGGGTGCGCGGCGCGATCGTCGCGGTGCCGCTGGCGGCGGCGGCGTGATGGCGCGCGCGGCGACGGCGGGGTTGCTGACGCTGACGGGGTGAGGGACTGATGGAATTGTCGTCGCACGGCGACCGCTAATTTGGTGGTTAGCGGCCGTTCAGCGGGAACGCGGCGTCCTTCTTCTCCCCTCCCTTCCAGGGAGGGGCTGGGGGTGGGTGCCGCCGAGGCACTCGGCGGCTTGCGACAGGATGTGCTGGGCGGCGCCCTCCGCGTTCGCGAGCACGTCGGAGTTCCAGAGTCGAATGATTCGCCAACCGTTGCGTTCCAGATACTCCGTGCGCCGCCGATCGGCTGCCGCCTGTTCAAAATGCTGGCTACCGTCGAACTCGACTCCGAGCCTGGCCTGGCGGCACGCGAGATCGATGATGAAGGGCGGGACGACCAACTGGCGGGTGAAGGCTGGTCGATAACGCGAGACCAGATGCCAGATCGCCAGTTCGGCAGGCGTGGGATTGTTACGCAAGGCGCGTGCTCGTCGGGTCAGTTCCGGATCGATGCGGTGCCGCATGCGGTGAGCCTCGCACGGCTCGCTGCGCTCGCCAACCCACCCCCTAACCCTCCCTTTCAGGGAGGGGCAAGAAGAGGACCGACGACCGCAACTCCGGCGTCTCCTTCTCGGCCGTTTTCCGTCCCTTTTCTGATCCGACCGCCCGACGTCCCGTCAGAGACAATCGAGGCAGCTCTTGCGAACATTCGTCACCATCTCACGGCGGTCGGGAATTGATCCCGCCCCCGGACGAGCCGCACCGCCTGGGCGAACCAGTCGCGCCGCTCAGCGCACATTGAGCCCCAGCTCGCCGAGCAGCGCCCCGGCCTGTGTGCGGGAGATCGTCGCGCCGCGAAACAGGCCGGCGTCGATCAGCCGCAGGCCGCCCAGATCGGCGCCGCGCAGATCGGCCCCGGCGAAGCGCGCGCCCGCCATGTTCGCATCGCGCAGGCTGCATTCCTCGAACACCGCGCCGCGAAAATCGCATTTGCGCAGGTCGGCCTGGCCGAAATCGATCTTGCTCAGCGTCTGGCGCAGGAACGAAAATCCCGGCAGCTTCGCGTTGATCAGCAGCACCTCGTCGAGCCGCAGGTCGAACGCGCTCGCCTCCGACAGGTCGGCGCCGGTCAGCTTGCACCGCTCGAACGTCGCCGCCGACAGCTTCGCCCGGCGCAGCACGCTGTTGTTGAGGTCGCTGGCAAGGAAGCGCGCGTCGCCCAGATCGGCACCGACAAAGCCGGCAAAGGCGGCGCGGCACGACCGCCACACCGTGCCTTCCAGCCGCGCCCCTGCGAAATCGGCGCGGCGCAGCGAGCATCGCTCGAACGTCCAGCCTGACAGGTCGAGCCCGGCCAGATCGGCCTCGTCGAGATCGCAATCGACCAATTGGGCGGGGGCCGATGCCGTGATCAGCCGCGCGACATCGTCGCGCGCCAGCGCCTGCGCGTGCACCGCGCGATCGGAAAACAGATCATCCACCGGCGCGCCCTAGACCATCGCGGCAAGCGGGGGGAGCGCCGGTCATCGCGGGGCGCGCATTTTTCGTTCATTTGGCGGTCAGGTCGATCCGGCCTATACCGCGACATGATCCGTTCAACGCCACCGCGCCGTGCCTTTCCGATCGCGCTTGCGCTCGCCGCCGCGGCAGGTTGCTGGGCGATGCCGTCCTTCGCACAGGCCATGCCGGCGACATCGCCCGTCGCGCCCGATACGGTGCGCCTGACCGACGAGCAGCGCAGTGCGATCCTCGACACCAACACCATGGAAAGCGCCGCCGCCGCACGCGGCGAGCTGACCGGGGCGGAGCGCGCCGGGCGCGGCATCCATGGCGAGGTCGGCGTCATGGTCGGCACCAACGGCACGCGCGGCATCTACGGCGTCGCCGAGATCCCGCTGGGCGACAAGGCGGCGGCGACCGTCGCGTTCGAAAGCAGCCGCTACGGCTATCGGCGCTGACGCCTGATCGCGCAGCCACCGGGCAGTAGCGGTAATAACGTCATCCGGCCTGTTGACCCTCACATGCTGGGTCAAGTGAGCCGCTCTTTCTCGCTCTCCCCTTAATGGGGAGCGTCGGCCATGCCCGCGGCATGGCCTGAACCGCGCGGGGCGCTGTTCATCCGATGCTGGTCGGGGTGAGGGGCGGCCACGAGCGACACCGCCTGTGGCGCGCCCCCTCTCCCCGACCCTCTCCCCGCTTGCGGGGAGAGGGAGAAGAAGGTCCACATCGCCCCACGTGCAAACTCCCTCGCCTCCCGCGCCATTCTTGCTATGCTGCGTCGCGGAATCGGGGGATTCGATGGCGGCGTTGCTCTACGAGATCTGGGTCAGTGCGGATGGCGCGCGGCGGTCGCTGCGTGCGGTGTCGCGTGTCGATGACGAGTTGCGCGCGCGGCTCGATCGCGGGGACCGCCTGCTGCACCGCTTCTGGGCGACGTCGCGCTTCGCCGCGTTGCGCGAGGAGCATCGCCGGCTCGGTCATGGTGCCTTCCGTCCCCTGCCCGGCGAGCGCGACCATGTCCATGACGATACCGAGGCCGCCGCGCAGCGCGCCTGGCTCGCCGAGCGTCCGCGGCATCGCCGCCTGCTCGGCCCGGCGCCCGAGGGCGTCATCCGCCGCCCGCCGCCGCGCCGCGAGGCACCGATGCCGCCGCGCGTCCAGGCCGGGTTGTGGCGCTATCGCTTCCGCGCCCGCCGCCGCGCGCTGCGCCACGCCCACCGCCTACGCGCCGTCGCCTGATCCCCATCACTTCAGCCAGAACGCCATCTCCGCCGCGTCGCGTGTCAGGTGGCCGTTCTGCCAGCCGTCATTGTCCTCGAGCCCCGTCCAGCGCGCATGCGTCGCATCCGGATGCACCGCGACATAACGCCGCCAGCGATATTCCTGGAAGATCGCGATCGCGTTGAGCGCATAGGCCTGGGCCAAAGCGGCATTGCCCTCGACGATGACGAGATTGTCGTCGTTCGATCGGCTCGCCTTCATCCCCTGATTGTGCGAGCCGGTCATCGTCACCGGATGGTCGCCGAACGGGTCGATGATCACGACCTTGCTATGGATCATCACGTTGCTGGCGCCCTTCAGCTCGGTCTGCCAGTGCGGATAATCCTGCTTGATGTTGGCCGGCACCAGCACATCCTGGTCGAGCCGCACCGGCGGCGCGGTGCCGCCGTCATAGAGCAGCACCGGCGGCACCACCGGCGCGGTCGGGTCGGCGGTGATCCTGGGGATCTCCTGGTTGACCACGCCGCGGATGTAGAGCGTCGGATCGTACGCCGCGCCCGCGCCCGGCTGGTGCCGGTTGAGGATCGACTGCAGCAGGGTCCAGTCCTTGGGATCTTCCTGGAACGCGCCGGGATTGAAGTTGAGGAAGATGATCCCGTCCTTCGCGCCGGCGATCAGCGAACGGGCATGGACCATGTCCTCGCCATGCGGCGTCGGCGCGAACCACACGGTGATCTGGTCGGGCTTGGCCGCGCCGGGCGGCACGGCGAAGGTCCGTTTCGCGGCATGCGCCGCCTTGAGCGTCGCGGGATAGCCGCTCTTCGCCGCCTTCAGCCGCTGCCACTCCTGCAAGAAGGCATCGGCGACGTCCGCGTCCTTGATGATGATGCCGTTGTTCGCCTGGGTGCACAGCCCGGTCTCGGTCATGTTGGTGCTGCCGGTCCACACCGTCTGCGCTGCGCCCGCCGCATCGCAGAACACCACGAACTTGTTGTGCGCGAAGTGCGCGCCGGTGACGAGCCGGTCGAACAGGTTGATCTTGCCTTCCACGCGCAATGTCGCGCGGAGCGTGGCATTCTCGTCATTCGCCGGCGGCTTGAACGCGCCATTGGCGAGGATCAGGTTGCAGTTGGCACCGAGCGCGGTGAACGCGGCGACCACCTCCGGATCGTTGAGCTCGTACAGCGCGGCATAGACCTTGCCCGGCGCGTTCCCGAGCAGGTCGAGCAGGCGCGGGCGGAGCAGGCCGCTCAGTTCGTCACGCAGCTTGTTGCCCGGCTGGTCGATCGCCTGCATCAGCGCCGCCCGCGCGGTCGGTGGCTGGCCGGCGGTCTGCTTCGCCGCTTCGGCGGCAAGTGCGCGGGCGACCCATTGCGTGGCGATGATGCCGCGATTGAAATAGGCCTCGATCGCCGGGCCATCCTGGCCGGAAATCGTCTCGGCCGCGCTCCATGCTGTCGCCGCCGCCTCGTCGAGCGCGAGGTGCAGGTGGTCGGCGCCGGTCACCGGCACGACGCGGTAGCTCACCGTGTCGCCCGCGCCGACGCCATAATCCCACCACAGGTAACGCTGGATCGGCCAGCGCCATTCCTCGCCCTTTTTCGGCGGCGCCTCGCCATCGCTAAAGCCGACATAATTGTGCAGCCACGTCGTGCTGTTCTTGCCCGCCCGCGTCAGCTTGCGCTGCAATGCGAAGCCGCGACACGCCGCGATCAGCGCGGCGTCGTCGGGAAACCAGATCAGTGCGGCATGGTCGCCATTGTTGATCACGCGCAGGTTGAGCATTTCGCCCCCGTGGTCAGTGTCCGAGCCGCGCCGAGACTATCACGCCCGCGTCGCGGCGGCGGCAACTTTCGTGTCCGATCCGGCGCGATTTCGGTGCCGCCGGCGCATATACCAAATCTCCACCACCCTTCCGCCAAAGGTTCCTCGGAACATCGCGCCGCGCCGACCGTTCGTCGCGACAATGATGATTAAAGGGAATTATCCATGCCGCCGCGCGACGCCTTCGTCTGGTCGAGCCGCCTGCAGACCGGGGTCGGGCTCTACGCCCTGGCGCTGATCTGCCTCGTCGTCGCCGCCCCCAATGCGGTGGCGATCGCCTGCGCGATCGGCGCCGCAGCGACGCTGGCGCTGTTCGGCGTGACCGGCGCGCGCTTCTTCCTGGTCGTGCTGACCATGATCATGCTGGCGGTGTTCTGCTGCGGCCTGTTCGCCGCGATGATGCTGCACAGCTTCGTGCTGCTGCCGGTCGCGGCGGTGCAGATCGCCGCAATCGGGCTGATGGACGAGCGCGAGCGCCGCGCCTGGCTCTACGCCAGCGCCTGACGCGGCCCCGCTCCCTCTTCTCTTCCCCCCTCCCTGGGCAAGGGAGGGGAGGAAAGCAGGCCTGTAATCCTGCGGCGCCCCCCTATATCGGCGTGAACAGGAGAGAGCATCATGAAGAGGCAAGTCCCCGCCGAGATCGTCGAGCAATGGATGACGCATCTGCGGCTGCAGCGCACCCGCGCGCGCGACATGATCTGGCTGATCGAACAGGGCGCGACGCTGCATGACGGCCGCAAGGGCGAACCGATGCACGACGCCACCGCCCGCTGGCTCGCCGAGCAGAAGACGGTGGTCGCCGATGTCGACCGGCTCGAGGCGCTGTACGACGGCATCAACGGCTAGTCGATCATTTGGCCCGCTCCCGGCAAGCGCTTGGGAAACCCGGTGACGATGGCGTGGCGGCGCAGTTGCATCTCGCGTAAAATCTGCGATGTTCTTGATTTGATCCGGCCGTAGCCTGCGGCCCCGGGAGTCGAGCGGATGCGATCCTTGGTCATTGCCGCCATGATATTCCTGTCGCTGGCCGGTCCGGGCGCGGCGACGTCGGCTTCCCCGGCCCAGACGGCAGCGGCAGCGCCCGGGCAAATCCTCACGGATGATTTCCCCTACGACACCTATAAAGGCTGGCTGTCGGTCTCGAAGTCCGAGGAAGATACCACCGCGCTGCCGCCGATCATGCGCGTCCGGGGCGATGCCTGGTCGCGCTTTTATTATCTGATTGGCGGCCGCTTCGACCCGTACTCACTGGACGGCAACGAAGTACGGTCGGAGGACGGCACCCTGCTCGCCCGCGTCAAACAGGACCGGGATTACCTTGGCGTCCGGAGAACCCCGACCAAGCTGGTGTTCATCCTCTATCATAGCCCGCGCGCGGGCCTGCCGCGTTACGATCTGGTGGTGATCGAGCGCGGTGCGGCGCAGGTCTATGCCTGCCATGTCGATCGCGCCGCTTTCGAAGCGGTGGCTGGACGGCCATTCGCCGATATCGATGCCATCGTCGGTGAACAGTCGAAATATTCGAATAGCATGGTCAACGCGCTGCAGGACGCGGAGCCGGCGCTGGCGCGCGATCATTGCGTCGCCAGGGACAATGGCGTGCCGCGCGGCAAACCGGATCGCCACCCGGTGTTGACCATGGCATTCCCGCATGTCGGCGATCTGTTCGTCTCGGACGATCGCGGCTTCAAGGGCGGCTGGCTTTACGCCGGCCAGGACTATTTCGGACCCGGCAACCGCCATTGCTGCTCTTTTTATTATCGGGGCGACAACCGTGACGCCGTCATCATCGGTGACCGCGTGCATCGCGGCCGGGAGATGTTCCGCATCCGCCTGATCTTCTATGTCGACGGCTATGTCCGCTGGAAACAGAAGCTGTGAAGTCGATGGCGACAACGCCATCATCGGCGTGGCCGATGCGCAATGGCGCAACGGCCGTGCCTATCTCAGCGACGGCAAGACGGTACGCATCGTCCGCTGGACCGACACGCCGCCCAAGGGCTGCGAGAAGAATCCGTATTGAGCGCCGGTAAGCCACGGTCGATCGCACCATCGCTCATTGCATGATACAATATAACTCGGTACGCTGGCGCCGAGTTTGCGTTCGGGAGGGGATGGCTGATGTCGGGCTGGTCGCGGATCGTCGGCGTGGTGGCGCTGTTGCTGTTTCCCTTCTCCGGCGCCGCGTCGGCCGAGGAGACACCCGCGGCCAACCCGAGCCTGATTGCCCATGTCCGCGGTGTCGACGATGCCGCCCATGTTCGCGCGCTCGGGCTCGACCGGTTCGCGCTCGACGTGCGGCTGCGCGGTAGCGTTGCCGAGACGACCATCACCGCGACCTTCGCCAACCCGCTGTCCGACATCCTCGAAGGCGACTTCCGCTTCCAGCTGCCGGCCGGCGCGGTGGTCACCGGCTATGCGCTCGATATCGGCGGCAAACTGGTCGATGGCGTGCTGGTCGATCGGCCACGCGCCCGCGCCGTCTATGCCGACCGCGTCCGCGCCGGGGTCGATCCGGGCCTGGCCGAGGTGCGGCGCGACGGGCTGTTCGAGACCCATGTCTTCCCGATCCCGCCCGGCGGCGGGCGGACGATCCGGCTGCGCTTCGTCACCGCCATCGGTGCCGGCGGCTATGCCCTGCCGCTCGCGCTCGACGCGCCGGCGCATGGCTGGACGATCGCGATCACGACCAGCGGCCTGAACAGGCCCACCGTCATGCTCCCCGACGGCAAGAAATTGTCCATGGAGACCAAGAGCGAGACCATGCCCAGGTCTCTCCCCGACGGCCGTACATTAATCGAGGTGCTTCCAGGGGAAACCACGAGCGGTAGGGTCAATGGTGCCACGGCGCTCGCCGGAACCCTCACCATCACCGCACCGGAGGCAGAGAATGTCGTGGTGAGCCGCCACGCGAGCGGCGAACGCGATGTCGAACTGGGCGGCGCGCTGCCCGCCGGCACCGCGACCCGCCCGGCCAGCGTGCGAATCTATTGGGACCGCGCCCGCGCCCGCAAGGACAGCCGCCAGGACGCCGAGATCGCGCTGGTGAGGCGCTGGCTCGATGCCGTCCGCCCGCAGGCGATCGAGCTGGTCGCGTTCAACAGCAGCGGCGCGCTGCGTCACAGCGTCGCCAGCGGCGCGGAAGCCGCGACCTGGCTCGGCGCGCTGACCTACCGCGGCGCGACCAGCCTCGCCGCCATCGCGCATGACGGCGCGGCCGACCGCTGTTTGCTGGTCGGTGCCAGCGCTCCGACGATCGACCGCGATACCGTCTTTGCTTCCGGTTGCCGGCTCGATGTGGTGAGCAGCGCCCCGATCGCCGATACCGGCTGGCTGGCGCACCTCGCCACCGCGCATGGCGGCCATGCCTTCCGCCTGACCGACGCGGGTGACGCGGACGCAGCGTTGCACGGCCTGGCCGACGCGGCACCCGGGGTTCGCGCGGTAACCGACCAGGACGGCGCGGCGCTGCCGTTCGTCGCGCTCGACGCCGCGCCCGGCCGCTGGCGCATCCTGGCCCGCGCACCGGAAGGCGGGCCGTTGCTGGTCCGCATCGGCGGCGAGACGCGGCGCGTGACGATCGACAGCGACTTCAGGCCCTTCGACGGCGGCGGGGCGCTGATCGCCAGCGACCAGCTCGCCACGCTGACCGCGACCGAGCGTCGCGCCGACTATCTCAGCCTTAGCCGGCGCTACGGCATCGCCAGCCCGAGCCTGTCGTTCCTCGTGCTCGAAGTGCCACAGGACTATCTCGACGCCGACGTCACCCCGCCCGACAATTACCCCGACGCGCTACGCGCCGACTATAACCGCGCGTTCAAGGCCCGCGCCAGCGAGCGCGATGATGCGAAGCGCGAGCGGCTGGTCCGCGTGATCCATGACTGGGCCGACGAAGTGGCGTGGTGGAAGAAGCCGTTCGATCTGGGCGCGCGGCCCAGGCGCGTCGCCACCTCGCGCAACTTCGACCGCACCGAAGCGCCACCACCGCCGCCACCGCCGCCGGCGCCAGCGATGACCGTGCCGTTGATGACCGCGCCCGCATTGATGGCGCCCAACGCGCCTACGAATGACGAACGAGGTTACGCGGATATCGTCGTCACCGGCACCAAGCGGCACGGTCCCGGCGATAACGAGGATGGCCCCGCGATCCAGATCGACGCCTGGCAACCCGACCGGCCCTATCTCGAACTGTATGACGGCAAGCCCGCCGCGTTCGACGAGCGTTTCCTCGAAGCGGAAGCGCGCCACGGCGGCATCCCGGCCTTCTATCTCGACACCGCCGAATGGCTACGCAAGCATGGCCGTGCCGCCGACGCCGCCGAGATGGTGCTGTCTGCGCTCGACCTGCCCAGCGCCAATGAGGTGACGCTGGGCATCGTCGCCGACCGGCTCGAACGCTATGGCCAGATCGACCGCGCAATCGAGTTGCGCGCCCGTCAGGCCGCGCTCGACCCCGACCGGCCCCAGCCCAGGCGCCTGCTCGCGCTCGCCCTTGCCCGCCGCGCCGCGCTCCAGCCGGCGCGCGCACGGGCCGACCTGACCCGCGCCATCCGCCTGCTCGGCGCAGTTGCGGTGGCGCCGAACGACGATCGCTGGGACGGCATCGACATGATCTCGCTGGTCGAGGCCAATGCGCTGGTGCCGAAGCTCAGGGCGCTCGGCGGCACGCCCGATCTCGACCCGCGGCTGATCGCGCTGCTCGATACCGACATCCGCGTGGTGGTCGACTGGTCGACCGACGCCAGCGACCTCGATCTGTGGGTCGACGAGCCGACCGGCGAACGCTCGATCTACAACAACCCGCTGACCGCGATCGGCGGCCATCTGTCGAACGACATGACGCAAGGCTATGGCCCGGAGGAATATCTTCTCCACCGCGCCAAGGCGGGCACCTATACCGTGCAGGCCAATGTCTTCGCACCCGACCGGCTCGACCCGAACGGCGCCTCGGTGCTGACCGCGCACCTGTTCCGCAATTTCGGCCGGCCCAACCAGCAGGAGCAGGTCGTCGACGTCGAGCTGACCGAGGATTCGCAAGGGTCGAAGATGCTCGGGCGGATCGTCGTGCCGACAAAGTGAGCGGTGACCGGGATATCGGCCGCGGCGAAGGGGAAGCCGGGATGGAACAATGGCCTACGCCCCAGTTATGCTATGGGGGAACGCGACCTTCTCCATCCGTAGGGGATGAGCCATGACCAGACACCGCATCTTTTCCGTCAGCGTCGCCAGCGTCTATCCGCATTATGTCGCCAAGGCGGAGAAGAAGGGCCGCACCAGGGCCGAGGTCGACGAGATCATCCGCTGGCTGACCGGCCACAGCCAGGCGACGCTGGACGACGAGCTGGAAAAGAAGACGACGTTCGAGGATTTCTTCGCCCAGGCGCCGCGCATGAACCCCGCGCGGTCGCTGATCACCGGCTCGGTCTGCGGCGTCCGCGTCGAGGAGGTGGAGGAGCCGACGATGCGCGAGATTCGCTATCTCGACAAGCTGGTCGACGAGCTCGCGAAGAGACGGGCGATGGACCGGATCTTGCGCAAGGGCGCGGCCGACTGAACCGGTATCGTCGGCGCGAATTATCGGCGCAGGCCGACATGCGAACCTACGGCCGCCGACGCAGTCGCGCGATGTCTGACTTCATCACAATGACAGTTTGCGCTGACGGCCCTGGCTGTGCGGTCGCCTATTTCTGGCGGCATTCATGCCCGGAGGGAGCCGAAATCGTTACGGGGCTGGACTCTCCCGTCAAAAGGCGCACCGTTCGGTGGCGAACCGCGCGATGCGCCTGCTCCCCGAGGGGATCATGCGTCAGCAAGACGCCGGATTACCCGCACAGGAGAGCTCGAATGCGCAGCAGCCCGATCAGATCCGTTTTCATCGCCGCCATGCTTTTAGCCGCGATGGCTGGCCTCGCCCGGCCGGCGCTGGCGCAGGCCTCGCGCACCTGGGTGTCGGGGGTCGGTGACGACGTCAATCCGTGCAGCCGCACCGCGCCGTGCAAGACCTTCGCCGGCGCGATCTCCAAGACCGCGGCGGCGGGCGAGATAAACTGCCTCGACAGCGGCGGCTTCGGCAGCGTGACGATCACCAAGGCGATCGCGATCGTCTGTGACGGGGTCGAGGGCGGCATCGCGGCCAACGGCACGACGGGCATCATCGTCAAGGCGGGGTTAGACGATGCCGTGCTGCTCAGCGGGCTCGATATCGAGGGCGCGGGCACCGGGCTTCACGGCGTCCGCTTTCTTTCCGGCCGGTCGCTCGCCATCCGCAACACGACGATCAGGATGTTCGGCACGGCGGACAGCGCCGGAGTCTGGTTCGACCCGTCGGCGACGGCGCGGCTCTACCTGCACAATGTGTGGATTTCCGACAACAATATCGGGATACGCGCCGGCGGCACCAGCGGCGTCGCGGCGCAGGTCTTCATGTCGGGCAGCAATGTCCTGGGCAACGTCACCGGGCTCGCCGTGCTTGGCGGCGGCGCGATCCATTCGCGCGGTGGCAACGTCCTGGCCAATGATCGCGACGGCGCCTTCGCGTCATCGCAGCCGGCCAAGTGACCGTGCTCGCGCCGCACACCGCGATCCGGCGAGTCGCTATCGCCGTCGCCGGCCTGCTCGTCGCGGCGCTGGCGCCTGCCCCGGCCGCGATGGCGCAATCGACCGCCAACCCGCAACTCGTGCTGACCGGCGTCGAGCATTATCAGGCGGGCGGGGCGCCCTTCACGCGGTACCGGTTCGACGTGGCGAACAAGGACCAGTTCCCGCCCGCGATGTTCGCGCCCGCGCCCGATCTGCCGCCGTGCGGCCGCAACACCAACGCGTCGCGCAGCTGGGTCGACATTTTCGACCAATTTGGGAAGCGCCTCTACGGCTTCTGCGCGCTCGGCACGCCGCAGGATCTCGGCACGATCTGGTTCGCGCTACCCGAAGGGGCCGCGCCGCCGAGCTGGGTCTATATCGTGATCAACGACCGCCGCACCGACAGAAAATACAAGTCGAACCTCGCCGAAACCGCGATGTAGGCGGCGGGCTATCGTGATGGCGGTGGCGATTTTCAGGGCGCACCAACGGACTTGCGCACAGAATCGCTGCTTCCGGTAGCCTAACGAGGGCGAGGCTCATTCAATCTTCCGCGCACCACAGGCAAGGCAAGGAAGGAGAAGGCGATTTTTGGACGCGGATATTTCCGCGCGACGATCCGCAGGACCAGTATCTGACCGTGATCTTCGATCGCGATGATCGCGTCCAGTCAAAGTCCATTTGGACCGCCAGGGATATCATCTACCAGGATTAGGGTCCGTCCCGCCCGGGCCGGCCGAACCTGCGCTAGAAATCCACCCCGAACGACAGCGTACCCGTCCGCGGCCGGGTCGGCGTATATTGCGCCTCCGTCCGCACCGAAAACGGATTGCCGAAGGCGAAGCTGTCGCCGCGTGCGTCGAACAGATTGTCGATCGACAACGCCACCCGCATCCGCCCGCGCGTCGCGGCGATGGTCAGGTCGGCCTCGCCGAAGCCGCCCATCACGCGGTCGAGCCCGGGGTCGAAGCTGAGCCGCGACGGCCCGTCATAGCGCGCGGCGAGGCTCGGCTCGATGCTCCAGCCATGCCAGTCGTGCCGCCAGGCCAGCGCGACGCGGCCAGCAACATCGGGCACCACCGGCAGGCGCAGGTCGGTGAGCAGTTTGGTGCCGTCCTCCGCCCTGGTCAGCCGGGCATGCTGCAGCGTGCCGCCCGCGCTCAGCGTCCAGCCGCCGCCGGCATGCCAGGCGATCGAGCCCTCGATCCCGATGATCAGCGCATCGCCGACATTGTGCGTGGCGAGCAGGCCGTTGGGCAGCAGATAGTCCGACTGCACGTGCAGCCAGCGCGTGCGATAGGCCGCGACATCGACGGTCAACGATCCGCGCAAAGCGGTGCCGCGCACGCCGAGATCGAAATTGGACAATTGGTCCGCATCGTAACGATGCGTCACCGTATTGGCGGGATCGAGGCCGCCTGGGCGAAAGGCGCTGGCATAGCGGAAATAGACCAGCCCGCCGCCCGACGTATCAAAAGCGAGCGATGCGCTGGGCGTGACGCCGATCGTCGAGCCCGAATTGGCATTGGCATTGGCCTCGGCCAGCGCCTGGGCTTTTTCGGCGCGCCCGTCCTCGACCGTCGAGAGGAACAGCCGCGCGCCGAGCGCGGCGCGCAACCGCGGCGCGAGGCGCAGCGTGCCCTCGCCATAGACCGAGAATTCCTTGACGAAACGCTTGAGGTCGAGCGCATCGATCACCTGCCCGTCGGGCGGGACCAGGCGCCCGGCCACCGTCGTGGTCGAATGGATATAGGACAGGCCGGCGATCCAGCTCAGCCGGCGATCGGCGGTGCTGGCGATGCGCAGCTCCTCGTCGATCAGCTGGTAACTGCGCGCCTCGTGATAGGCGAGCGGCGCGGCGGCACCGAACAGCGCGGCCGAGGCCGAGGCGTCGTCGGTGCGCTTGACCTGCTGGCCGGTGATGCTCGAGGCGAAGGTCAGCGTCGCCGCGCCGAGCGGCCCGGTCAGCACGGCAGCGGCCTGGCTGATATCGCCCTGGCGCGGCTCACGCAGCCGCGGCGTGCGTTCCAGATCCTCGCCGGCGCGGTCGATATAGCGGCTGTCGCGCGCGGCGACCGACTGGGTCAGCCCGGTCAGCGTGACGCGCCACGCGCCGAGATCGTAGCGCCCCGCCAGCCGCGCGCCCCAGCTGCGCGTCTGGTTGAGCGCGCCCGGTCGCCCGGCATCCTTGATCCAGCCCGCCGCCAGCTCGCCATAGGCCACGGCGCGGATCGCGCCCTGCCCGTTCGCCACCGGCAGGTTGACCATCGCCTCGGCCGAGGCGCCCGGCCCGCCTTGCTGCACCCCGCCGAGGTCGAAGCGGAAATGCGCCGCCGGTGCCGCCGGATTGGGCGGGTTGAGCACCACGCGGTACACCCCGCCCAGCGCGCCGGTGCCGTAGAGCGGCCCCTGCGGCCCCTTGAGCAGCTCGACCCGCGCGACATCGACCATGCGCAGATCGGGGTCGGGCGCGTCGAAGGTGGCGCGCGCCTCGTCGATCTCGACGCTGACCGGCGACTGGCCATAGCCACTGAACGGCGTGTCTGCGACGCCGCGGATGAACAGCCGCCCGGCATCCGGACCGGTGTCGATCGCGGTCAGTCCCTCGACCGTGCGTGCCACCGCGCGCGAGCCGGCGCTCGCCCCGGTGCGGTCGGCGCGCGACGGGGTGTAGACCGCGACCGGCCCCGGCAGGCTCGATTCGGCCTCGGCGAATTTGCGCGCGGTGACCACCACGTCGGGGATCGGCACGGGATAGGCGTCATTCTCGGTGACGCGCGGCGGCGGCGGGGCGCCGCGCGCGCGGCTGCGCCTGACGATGCGCCAGGCGAAGGGCGAGACGCGCTTCGCCTTCCACGCGGTGTCGGCGAGCAGCCGGTCGAGCGCCTTTTCCGGACTGATATGGCCGCGCACCGCGGGGGTGCGCAGCTCGGGCAGCGCACCCTCGGTGCCAATGCTGATCCCCGCCTGGGTCGACAGCGCGGCGATCGCCTGGCCGAGCGTGGCGGCCGGCAGGTTGATATCGATGTCGCGGTCGCGGGCATGCGCCGCGACCGGCGCGAGGCTGAAGACCAGCCCGGCGAAGAGGGCACCGATGCCTGGTCGAGTGGTCGAAGTTCGCACTCTTAGCCCCTCCCCTGAAGGGGAGGGGAGCAGTCACTAACGTCCGCTCTGCTCGCCCAGCTTGACCGTGTCGCCATCGACCTTGGCATCGAGCCCCATCAGTACCGCCAGCGACCTGGCCATCGTCACGCGGTCGCCGATCGCCATCGCGCCCGAAAAGCGTCGATCGGCATCGCCCGGATCGACCGTGACCCGGCCGCCCGCGTAGCGTGCGATGTCGGCCGCGACCAGTGACAACGGCACGCGGTCATAGACCAGCCGCCCGCCGCGCCACGCCGCGACGTCGCCCGCCGTGGCGAGGCCGAGCTCGACCCTGCTTCCGGCGACCAGCACGCGATGCCCGGCGGTGACCGACACCGCCGCCTGGCCCATCGGCGCGACGGCAACCGCGCCTTCGGCCACCGCGACGCGCACCCCGCCCGCGTCCGCCGCCATGTCGAAGCGCGTGCCGACATCGCTGACCGTCACCCCGTTCGCGGTGATCGCGACCGGGCGCGACGGGTCGTGGCGGATGGCGAAGAAGGCGGTGCCGTCGAGCGTCAGCTTGCCGCCGGTCGCGGCGAGCCTGGTGCCCGGGGCGAGCGTCGCCTCGGCGCCATCGGCAAAGGCGATGGTGCGGCTTTCGCCCGCTCTGGTCTGCCAGGCCTGCGTCTCGGGGCCGCGCAATGAAGGCACGACGAGCAGCGCGGTCAGCGACGCCGCGACCGCCCCGCCCAGCGCGCCCGACAGCATGGTGCGCCGGCGCCACCACGGCGCCGGGGCCGGCGCGGCGAGCAGCCCGATCAGCGTGTCGCGATGTTCGTCGACCAGCGCATCGGCCAGCGCGACCGTGTCGTACGCGGACTGGTTGGCGGGGTCAGCCTCGAGCCAGGCGGTAAAGCCGTCCCAATCGGCGTCATCGAGCGCAAGCGCCGCATGCCACGCTACCGCCTCCCGCATCTGATCGCCCTGGTTCATCTCGTACACCCCGGTCGGCCAACTTTCTTCTTCGTCACCCCGGACTTGTTCCGGGGTCCAACGTGCCGCGTAAGAAGACGCTGGTGCGCTTGCGGAACCTTGGATGCCGGAACAAGTCCGGCATGACGAATGAAGTCGATCGATTCAGACCCTAGATGCCACCGCCCCCGCGTCACCGCAGTTGCTCCGCATCGGCGGCAAGCGCACGCCGCAGATGCGCCATGGCCAGCGCGATATGCTTCTCCACCCCCGAGCGGCTGATGCCGAGTTCGGCGGCGACCTGTTCGTGCGACAGGCCGTCGAACTTGTGCAGCCGGAACGCGCGCCCGGCAGCGGGCGGCAGGTTGGCGATCGCCGAGGCCAGAGCGGCCGCCTCCTCGCGTTCGATCATCGCCGCGTCGGCGGTGGGCGCATCGTCCTCCGGCTCGGCCGCCTCGCCATGGCGCAGCGCGATCCATGCCCGATCGCGCGCCGCCCCCCGCAACGCCGCGCGGCGCCGCGCCAGCACGAGATTGTTGGCGATGCGAAACAGATAGGCGCGCGGGTGCGCGATCGGCCCGCCCGGCCCCTGATGCGCGGCGAGCCACAATTCCTGCATCAGGTCATCGCCCTCGGCGACGTCGCCGCAGCGCGCGACGAGAAAACGGCGCAGCGCCGCGCGGTGCGCGTCATAGGCGGCGAGCAGGCCGCCGGGCGGAGCTGAAACGGACGTGTCCATGGCGTCAGGACGAGCCCAATGAATTGCCGTGCTCCTGCGCAAGCAGGAGCCCAGGGCCACAGACGGAACGCCCGGAACCCTGGGCTCCTGCGTCCGCAGGAGCACGAAAGGGAATGAAGGGCGTGAGCGTCGGCAACATCGCGGACGGGCCTTGCACCAGCCGCCGCGTGCCGACAAGCGCCGCCTCATTTCGGCCGCGAAAGGGGCGCGGCACGGGCATTTTGTCCGCACAGGGCCAGCTGCGGTTTCGCTGCGGCGCGGCATCTTTGCTTCGACAGGACCGGACAGGCGCACCGGGCGGCGCCTAACACTAGGAATGATATTTTGCGGATTGTCGATGTTTGTGCCTTTTACGCCCCGCGTGGTGGTGGCGTGAAAACCTATGTCGAGCGCAAGCTGCGCGCGGCACCGGCGCTGGGCCATGAAATGATCATCCTCGCCCCCGGCGAGACCGACAGCGTGACCGAGATCGGCCGCGGCGGCCGGCTGGTGACGATCGCCGCCCCGAAATTCCCGCTCGACCGCAATTATCGCTGGTTCGACGACGAGCGCCGTCTGCACGCCGCGCTCGACGAACTGCGGCCCGATCTGGTCGAGGCGAGTTCGCCCTGGTCGAGCGCCGCGATGGTCGGCCGCTGGCAGGGATCGGCGCCGCGCGCGCTGGTGATGCACTGCGACCCGCTCGCCGCCTATGCCTATCGCTGGTTCGGCCGGGTCGCCAGCGTGGCGGCGATCGACAAGGGTTTCGACCGCTTCTGGCGCCATCTGCGCGCGCTCGACCAGCAGTTCGACGTGGTGGTCAGCGCGAGCGGCGGTCTGTCCGACCGGCTCGCCGCCGGCGGGCTGAACAAGGTCGCGACGATCCCGATGGGCGTCGAGCCGGGCATCTTCTCGCCGGCGCGCCGCTCGGCCGCGTTGCGCCGCGAGATGCTGGCGCGCTGCGGCCTGGGCGAGGACGCCACGCTGCTGCTCGGCGTCGGCCGCTTCGCTGCCGAGAAGCGCTGGCCGATGGTGGTGCGCGCCGCGGCCGCCGCCGGCCGGGACCGCGAGATCGGCCTGATGCTGATCGGCAATGGCGCGCCCCGCACCCGCGCGCGGCTCGAAAAGATCGCCGCCGGCGCGGGCCATGTCGCGATCGGCGGGCCCTTGAGCGACCGCGCCGGGCTTGCCGCCGTGCTGGCGAGCGGCGACGCGCTGGTCCATGGCTGCGAGGCCGAGACCTTCTGCATGGTGGCGAGCGAGGCGCGCGCCAGCGGCCTGCCGCTGATCGTGCCCGATCGCGGCGGCGCGCACGACCAGCGCCTGCCGGGCGCGGGGCTGGCCTATAAATCGGCCGACCAGCGCGCGCTGACCAATGCGATCCGCATCTTCGCCGATCGCGGCGTCGAGCTGCAACGCCACCGCGCCATCGCCGCCGCCGATGTGCGCACCATGGACCAGCATTTCGCCGCGCTGTTCGCGCGCTACGAAGCGCTGGTGCCGGCGGACCGGCTGCTGGTCGCGGCCTGACTTAGAAAACAGGCCCTGCCCTCACCCTTCCGGCGCTACGCGCCTCCCTCCAGCATCTGGTGAACAGCGCCCCGCGCTGTTCAGATCATGCCGGGGGCATGATCGACCCGATGCTCCCATTGGGAGAGGGAAGGAGCCCGCCCGGCGCAGCCGGGTGGGAAGGGTGAGGGCAGGATTGATCACCGCCGCGCGGCAACAACCCGCTGCCGCACGACCCAGGCCAGCTTCACCCCCATCGCCGCGACCAGCAGCGCCAGCATCGGCCGGTAAAAGGGGTCGTGAAGCGCGCGCGCGCCATAGCTGTTGGCGAAGATGATCCAGACATAATAGCCGCCCACCCCGTGCAGGATGCGCCAGCGCCGCGCGCCCAGCCAGCGCGCCGAACGATCGAACGAGGTCGCCGCCATCGCCGCGATGAGGAGATAGGCCAGCCCGCCGCCGAGATAGGTGAGCACGTTGGTCGCCGTGGCGAACTGCGCCGGCGCGACGCGCGCAAAGGCGATGACCGCGACAAGGTGCACGGCGTGCGAAAAGGCGAAGCCGAGTCCGATCTGCCGCCGATAGCCGAGCAGCGCCCGCGTCGCCCGCCCGCGCCACCAGCCGGCCAGCGCCGAGGCGGCGAAGGCGGTGCAGAACAGCAGCAGCGAGGTCCGCGCGGTAACCCGGATCGCCAGCCGGATCGCCGCCACGCCCGGCGGCTGCGTCGTCACGGCGAGCGCGGTGATCAGCAACACCGCGGCGGCAATGGCCCAGAACAGCCACCAGCGATGCTGGGCGCGCGGGGCGGCGGCGGGCATGGCGATGTCCATGGGTGAGGATGTTATCGGGGGATTGTCGTTCTAGCCACATCCCGTTGCGCCGGTGAAACGCGCCTTCATCCGCTACGCCTGGTTGCCCCCAAACAGATTCACTTCCCCGGCGAAGGCCGGGGCCCAGTTGGGGAAGAAGGGTAATGAAGCGCAACGCCAGATACTTCTGCCTTCCCAACTGGGCCCCGGCCTTCGCCGGGGAAGCAAGGGAGGGTGTTCGCGCGAAGACGAAGGTCGCGTCACCGGCCGCTGGGTTCGCGTTACAAACAGCGCAGGGATCTCCCGCTCAGAAAGCCGCACCACCTCACGCACAAACCCCCGGCCGCCGCCCGGCCCAGGGCCGCACCGCCTCGATCTCATAGGCCAGTGCGAGCAAGGTCGCCTCGTCGCCGACCGCGGCCTGGAACTGCGCGCCGATCGGCAGGCCGGCCTCGCTCCACGCGCCCGGCACGCTCATCGCCGGCGCGCCGACGACATTGGCCGGGGTGGTGTAGCCGACATAGGCCGGCAGCCGCTCGGCCATCGTCTCGACCGGCAAATCGGGCGCGAGCCAGCCGAGCGGGACCGGCGGCGAGGACAGCACCGGCGAGAGGATCACGTCGAAGCGCGACAGCCAGGCGGCATAGGGGCCGCCCAGCGCATCGAGATAGGCCACCGCCTGGTCGACCGCGCCCGCCGGCGCCATCGCCACGATGCTCGCCATGGCGAGGCTGAACGGCTCGACATCGTCCAGCCCCGGCGCGCGGCCGAGCCGCGCGGCCGTCTCGGCCATCAGGTTGGCCGCGCCCTGCGACCAGGCGAGCAGGAAGGGATCGGCCATGGCGACCAGCTCGGCCGGCCACGCCGTCGGCGCGACCTTGTGGCCGAGATCCTCGAGCAGCGCCGCCATCTCCTCGGTCGCCGCCGCGACCTCGGGGTCGGGCGTGCCGCCCGATATGCTGTCGATCACCAGCCCGACGCGCAGCCGCCGGTCCGCCGGGTCGCGCACCATGCCGACCGGCGGCAGCCCCGCGCCCGTCGCCTCGACCGCCGCGAGCAGCCCGGCGCTGTCGCGCACGCTGCGCGACACGCACAGCTGCACGCTCAGCGGCAGCGGGAAATGCCCCGGATCGGTCGCCAGCGTGCGGCCGCGCGACACCTTCAGCCCGAACAGCCCGCAGCACGACGCCGGAATGCGGATCGATCCGCCGCCATCGCTGGCATGGGCGAAGGGCACGACATGCGCCGCCGTCGCCGCCCCCGCCCCGCCCGACGAGCCGCCGGCCGAGCGCGTCGGATCCCACGGGTTGCGGGTCGGCGCGAAGGCGAGCGGCTCGGTGGTGGGGAGGAAGCCATGCTCAGGCGTCGCGCTCTTGCCGATCGGGTTGAGCCCGGCGGCGAGCATCCCCGAGATCAGCGGCGCCTGGCGCGTCGCCGGCCCCAGAGCGGCGGTCGCGCGCGAGCCCGACCGCGTCGGCAGGCCCGTCATGTCGTCGAGATCCTTGATCAGGAACGGCACGCCCGCAAACGGCCCGTCGCCGAGCGGCCCCCTGGCGCGTTCCCGCGCGCGATCGAAATCGTCGGCGACGAGAAAGTTGAGCTGTGGATCGAGTGCCTCGGCCCGGGCGATCGCGGCATCGACCATCTCCAGCGCCGACACCGCGCCGCCGCGGATCGCCGCGGCCATTTCGGTCGCATCCCAGCTCGCGCTCTCGTCCACGGCCATCAACCGCTCTCCTGGTTTCGCTGTCGTTGCCACGGGTTGTGGCGCGGATGACGGGCCGGAGCAACGCCGCGACCCGCCCAGGCGGGCGCGGGACTACCCGAAATGCCCGGGCGACGCCTCACGCGTCCGCCAGCGTCACCCACACCGGCGCGTGGTCGCTGGACTTTTCCCAGCCCCGCACCTCGCGGTCCACATCGGCCGCGACCAACCGTCCGGCGAGCGACGGGGCGAGCAGGATATGGTCGATGCGCAGGCCAGCGTTGCGCGCCCAGGCGTTCCGGAAATAGTCCCAGAAGGTGTAGATCGTCGCGTCCGGATGCAGCGTACGCAGCGCGTCGGTCCAGCCCTGGTCGAGCAGACGGAAGAACGCCGCGCGGACCTCGGGCGCGAACAGCGCGTCGTCAAGCCAGCGTTCGGGTTTGTAGACGTCGCGGTCCGTCGGCATGACGTTGAAGTCGCCCGCCAGCACCACCGGCAAGCCGCTTTCGAGCAGGCCGGCTGCATGCGCGATCAAGGTTTCGAACCAGGCCAGCTTATAGTCGAATTTCGGCCCCGGGCGCGGGTTGCCGTTGGGCAGATACAGCCCGGCGACCAGCACGCCATCGATCGCGGCCTCGATGAACCGGCTCTGCGCCGGATCCGGATCGCCGGGCAGGCCGCGCCCGGTCTCGACCGGCACGCCGCCGCGGCTGAGGATCGCGACGCCGTTCCAGCTCTTCTGGCCGTGCCAGATGGCGTGATAGCCAGCCGCCTCGATCGCGGCCGCCGGGAATTTCTCGTCCGGCGCCTTGAGTTCCTGCAGGCACACCACATCCGGCTGCGCCTCGGCCAGCCAGCGCAGCAGCACCGGCAGCCGCCCGTTGATGCCGTTCACATTATAGGTCGCGATCTTCATGGCCGCCCTTCGGACCCCCGCGAGCCTCTCGCGGGTTGAAGCACCCAACGCACGACGGAGACAGGCGATGCTCGAACATCTTCCCCAATGGCTCGGCGCGATGCTGCACAATGTCCGCGCCGGCCATGCCCGGCTCGCCGCGCTCGACCCGGACCTGACCAGCGACACCGTGATCGAGCTGTCGAGCCCGGCCTTCGCCAATGGCGCGCGCCTGCCCGAGCGCTTCACCGCCGACGGCACCGGCGTGTCGCCGCCCTTGCTGTGGGGCGAGGTGCCCGCCGCGACGCGGTCGCTGGTGCTGATCGTCGAGGACCCCGACGCCCCCGCGCCGCGCCCCTTGGTCCATGCCATCGTCGCCGGCATCTCGCCCGAGATCCGCCAGCTGGCCGAGGGCACGATCGTCCCCGACGGCGCCGGCGACCCGATCAGCGGCGATGTCGGCCGCAACAGCTATTTCGTCGAGGGCTGGCTGCCGCCCGATCCGCCGCGCGGGCATGGCGAGCATGACTATGCCTTCCAGCTGTTCGCGCTGTCGGCGGAACTCGACCTCGCCGCCAATCCGGGCCGCGGCGCGCTGGTCGCGGCGATGGCCGGCAAGGTGATCGGCCTCGGCCTGCTGATCGGCAGCTATTCGCGGGGCGAGGCGGCGCCGGCGGCAACGGACGAGGCGGGGGCGGCGCTGCGGCAGGCGTACTGACAAAATTCGCGGCCGGTTCGCGCCGTCCGGGCAAGGCAGTGCCGAGGGAAAGCGGCCCGTGCGGCGGGGTAATTATGTCAGGGGTCGTCAAGGCCAGCCGCGCGCCTTCGCCCGGCACTTGACTTAAATATTTTCCTAATTAGGAAAATAACGATGGACAAGGCATTCAAGGCGCTTTCATCGACACCGCGGCGACGGATCCTCAATCACCTTGCCGGCGGGCCGATGACGGTGGGCGAGATTGCCGAGAAGTTCGACATGGCGCTGCCGTCGATCTCCAAGCATCTCGCGGTGCTGCACGGTGCCGGGCTGGTGCACCAGCAGAAGCGCGGTCAGTTCATCATCTATTCGATCGCCGCCGACCATCTCGCCAACAGCCTGTACAGTTTCCTGACGCCCTTCTGCCCCGAGGCCCGCAAGCTCAACGCGGCGCGGAAGAAGCAGCGCGTCGTTCACGAGGAGGATGACGGATGAGCATCGCCGGCGAAGCATCCGAGGGTGCGTTCAAGGTCAACTCGCTCGCCAATCTCGACCGGGCCGATGCCGGCGCCGGGCGCCTCAAATGGGATGCACCGCGCTCGATCTGGAATATGTCGTTCATCATCGGCGCGATCGTGCTCGCACCGCTGTTCTTCAGCTGGAGCGGGGTGCTGGTGTTCCTCGCACTGTCGGGTTTCACGCTGTGCGTCGGCCATTCGGTCGGCTTTCACCGGCGGCTGATCCATCGCAGCTTCGACTGCCCGAAATGGCTCGAACGGGCGATGATCTATGTCGGCGTGCTGGTCGGCATGGGCGGGCCGCTATGGACGGTGGGGCTGCACGACATTCGCGACTGGGCGCAGCGCCAGGCCAATTGCCACTGGTTCCTGCGCCACGGCAAAGGCGCGCTGGCCGACGGCTTCTATTACCTCAACTTCCGGCTGATCTTCGACCATCCGCCGCAGTTCGATGCCGGGCCGGGGATCAGCGACGATCGCTTCTACCGCTTCCTGCAACGCACATGGATGCTGCACCAGGTTCCGGTCGCGCTGCTGTTCTATTGGCTTGGTGGCTGGTCATGGGTGGTGTGGGGCGTGGTGGTGCGGGTCGCGGTATGCTTCACGATGCACTGGTATATCGCTCACGTCGCGCACCGCCGCGGCCACCAGGACTGGCTGGTCGAGGACGCTGCGGTGCAGGGTTACAACATCGCCTGGCTGGCCATTCCGACGATGGGCGAGAGCTGGCATTGCAACCACCACGCCTTCCCCGCCTCGGCGCGGCATGGGCTGTATCCGGGGCAGATCGACCCCGGCTTTATGTTCGTCCAGCTGCTCGAACGGCTGGGGCTGGCATGGGACATCCATGTGCCCGCCAACCTGCCGCCGCGCTCCGCCCTCACCCCGCTGAGCGACCGCGCGCTGAGCATCGCGGCGCTAGGTCAGGCGGCGCTGTCGCGGGCGTGGGCGGAGGGGCAGCGGGGATGAGGGCGCCGGCGCGGTCCGTTCGCGCGATCGCACCATGATGTTCGCCAAGCGCCTTCGCGCTGGCGTCCGTGCGGGTGACATCACCACGAGCATCCGCATCTGGCGCAGCGCGCGGGTCCGGGTTGGCGGCCTTTATCCGATGGAAGACGGGCATATCCTGGTCGAGTCGGTCGATCGGATCGCGATCGAGGACATCACGGGCGAGATGGCGCGCCGCTCAGGCTTCGCCGGCGTGATCGACCTGCTCAAGGTCGCGAAACACGGCGCCGGGACGAACGTCTATCTGGTCACGTTCCAGTTTATCGCGCCCGGCGAGTGATCTGGCGCGCGTCATTAATTCGGGGACTAAGGCCCGAACTGCTCGTTGCCAATGAAGCCGAGGTCGAAGCCCGTCGCCACGGTCACATTTAGAAGGCAGGTCAGTGCGCCATTCTCAGTCGGCTTTTGGCGCTTTGCCCATTCGGGACTAAGCGCATGAAAGCCATATTTGGATTGAAAGGCTCCGGTCGCCTGCGGCCCGCACAGTTTTTCAATCTCGCGCGTGAAGGCGGCATCGTCCGTCTCTCCCGTTTTGTAGGCCGGCAGGCGATCGAGCAGCTTGTGCGCCGCCAGCCATTCGCGCGACTGCGCTTTGATCGCAGCCGACCAGCGGGCCATCCTGATCGCCTCGAAACGGGGCTGCAGCGCGGGAGACAACTGCACATCGTAATAGCTGGCGGCATTGTCGATGCATACGAGTTGTTGCTCGCTGACTGTCGTGGCGCCGGTGGCGACCAGGACGTCCTCTTGCAGTTCCGCGTCAGCCCGTACCGTCACCGAACCGATGCCACATCGCGAGGCTCGGTCAGCCGCCTCCATGGACGTGATTCGCTCAGGCGAATTAAATGCCGATACCGGAGACTGAGCGGCGATGAGCAGGAAAAAGCTGGCAATGATCACGCTGCAAGCTTGTCATTTTCGGCGAATGTCCGCAACGCTTACCCCGCCGCCGCCAGTGCCTCGCGCACGCGGGCCAGCGCCGCCGCCTCGGGCGCCGTCTCGCCCATCAGCGCCCAGCTGCCGGCGAGCAGGAAGGCGCAGTGGCCGTGGACCACGGCGACCAGCGAGCGGGCCAGCGCGGCGACCGCGCCGTCGGGCTCGCGGTGCAGCGCGGTGGCCACTTCGCGCACCACGATCCGGGTCAGCTCGGCGCGTGCCGCGTCGTCTTCCTCGGGCATGGTCTCGCCCTCGGGCAGGCGGTGGTCGTAGATCGCGGTCCAGAGATGGGTGTTCTCGCGCGCGAAGTCGAAATAGCCCGCGACCAAGGCGGCGATGCGGTCCTCGCCGCCCGCCGCCAGCGCGGCGCGCAGATGCGCCGCCCACAGGCCGAAGGTGCGGGTGTTGATCGCCAGCACCAGCCGGTCGTGGCTGCCGAAGACATTGTGGATCGTGCCGATCGAATAGCCGATACGCTTGGCCACCTCGCGCGCCGAGAAGCGGGCATAGCCGGTCTCGGCCATCACCTGATGGCCCGCCGCCAGGATCAGCGCCTGGAGTTCCTCCCGGCTATGGTCGGATCGCCTGCCCATGCCCCTCCGCTATCGCGCTAATTGATCACTGTCCAATTTTTTAATTGAACAGCGCTCATTTCTCTGCCATGTCACGATGCGAAATTGGCGGAGTGGTACGCATGGACGACCTGTTGGCGATCCTCGTGATCCTGGTGCTGGCGCCGTTCGTCGCGCTGATCTGGCTGATCGTGCGGGTGATCGACCTGTCGGGCAGGGTCAGCGGTTTGCACGCCCAGCTGCGCGAGCTGGCCGGGCGGCTGGCGATTGTCGAGCGGCATGGTGTTGCGGCGGCGATGGAGAAGCCGCTCGCGGCGGCGGCCCGCGCGGCACCGCCGGTGAGCGTGCAGGCAGAGGTGGTCGAGGAGCCGGTCGTGGTTGAACCGACGCCGGTGGAACCCGCCACGGCCGCACAGGACGCAGCCCCTCCCCTTCAGGAGCGGCGGGTGAACCCTGCCCCGCAGGGTTCAGGTCAGGCCGGGGGCCTGACCGACCCGCCGCTGGGTGGGGGGTGGGGGCCATCCGCGAGCACCACGGATGAGATATTTGCGGCATGCCCCCACCCCAACCCCTCCCCTGAAGGGGAGGGGCTTGAAGAAGTCATCCAAGAACCCGCCAACCACATACCCACCCCCCGCCGCGGCATCGCCTTCGAGGATCTGTTCGGCCGCCGCCTGCCGATCTGGGCGGGCGGCATCACGCTTGCCGTGGCCGGGCTGCTGATCGTCAAATATTCGATCGATGCCGGGCTGCTCTCGCCGCTGGTGCGGGTGGTGTGCGGCTGGCTGTTCGGCATGGGCCTGATCGCCGGCGCCGAACTCGCGCTGCGCAACCCCGTGCGCGTCGCCGATCCGCGCATTCGCCAGGCGCTGGCCGGGGCGGGTATCGCCTCGCTCTATGCCGCGATCCTTGCCGCGGTCGATCTCTATCATCTGATCGGGCCGTTCAGCGCGCTCGCCGGCATGGCGGGCGTGACATTGCTCGCCGGGCTGTTGTCGCTGCGCTTCGGGGCGGCCAGCGCGGTGCTCGGGCTGCTCGGCGGCCTGACCGCCCCGGCGCTGATCCATAGCGGCGCGCCGCACGTGCCCGCGCTCGCCGGCTATCTCGCGCTGGCGATCGGCGGGCTGACCGTGCTGGCGCGCGGCCAACGCTGGTGGTGGCTCGGCGCGGCGTCGCTGACTGGCGGCTTCCTGTGGGGCGTGGCGATGCTCGCCTTCAGCCATTTCGACACGGCGGACACGCTGGCGATCGGCGGCTTCGCGCTGCTGCTCGGCATATTGCTGCCGCTGCTGATCGTCGACGAGCAATCGCGCACCATCCGTCTCGCCGGGCAGTTCGCCGCCTGTGTGCAGGTCGGCGCGATCGTCGCGCTGGGCGGATTCGCGGCGCTCGACTGGGTGCTGTTCGGCCTGATCACCGCCGCCGCGCTGTGGCTGGCGCAACGCGAGCCGGGGCTGAAGCTGATCCCGCCCGCCGCGCTGGTCATCACGCTGACCTTGCTGCTCGCCTGGGAGCATCCGGCCGCCGCGCTGTTCGCCACGGTGCTGGCCGGCCTCGTCGCGCTGCACGGCGCTCCCGGCCTGTGGCGCCTCGCCAAGGCGCGCGGCGAGATCGTCGACGTGGCGATGGTCGTCACGGTCGCCGGCGCGCTGGCGCTGTTCCCGCCGTTCCATTTCGCAGGCGCCGCGCCGGCGATCCTTGCCAGCATGGCGCTGCTCGGCGCGGGGCTGGCCGCGCTCGCCGCCTGGCTTGCCGCGCGCGACAACATCGAGGGCGCGGACATGATCGCCCAGCCGGTCGCGGTCGCGCTGACCTATCTTGCCGCCTACCGCCTGTTGGTCGACGACGCGCTGCCGCTGGTGCCGTTCGCGATGATCGCCGGCATCGCGTTGGCGCGGCGGCGCTGGTGGCCGGCGCTGGCCACCGCCGGCCTGATCGCGCTGGCCTGGGCGGTCGAGCCGGTCGTGCGATGGAGCTTCTTCGCGCTCGGCGCGCTGATCGGACAGCCCGGTTACCTGCGCGACCTGCCAGGCCTGCACGACGTCACCACGCGGCTGTTGCCGCCGGCGCTGGCCGCGGTGCTGGTGGTGTGGCGCCTGCCGCTCGACCTGCGCATCCGGCGCGGCACGGTGGCGCTGGCCGCGGTGCTGGCGACGATCGCCGCGCATGTCGCGTGGAAGCACGTCTTCGCGATCGGCGACCAGCCCGCCTTCGTCGCCCATGCGCTGGCCGAGCGGACCTGCTGGGAGCTGCTGCTCGCCGCCATCGCCGCCGCCGCGTGGCGGCTCGGCCAGCGCGGGCTCGCGACCGGCCTCGGCGTGGCGAGCGTCGCGCATTTCGCCTGGTTCACGCTGCTGCTGCACGATCCGCTGCTGGTCGAGCAGGCCGGGCCGGGCTGGCTGATCCCGGCTTACGCCTGCGCCTTCGCGCTGCTGTGGTGGAGCGACCGCGCCGCGCCGGCCGGCTGGCCGGTGGCGCGGCCGCGCGGGATCGCGATGATGGCGCTGATCCTGCTGTTCGCCTGGACCGCGCTGCGCTGGATCGCGCACGGTGCCGACCTCGCCACGCCCGGCGTGACGGCGGCCGAGGACATCGCCCGCTCGGTGCTCGCGCTGGCGCTGGCGGCGGCGTTCCTCGTCTGGGGCATCCGCCGGCGCGCCCAGGACTGGCGCATCGCCTCGCTGGTGCTGATGCTGGCGGCGGTCGGCAAGGTCTTCCTGCACGACGCCGCCGGCCTCGACGGCCTGGCCCGCATCGCCAGCTTCGCGGCACTGGGGTTCAGTTTGATCGGGGTGGGGTGGCTGTATGCGCGGTATCTGCCGGGGGAGTGAGAGTGACGCCATGGATCGCCCCCGCGGTGAGATACGATAATTAGCATTGTGTTCGCGGAATAAAGTCCGCGAGACAAAGGCCGGCGCACGTGGCGCAACCACCTGTAACGACAAAGGGCTGCCGATCCCCTCGAGGATCGGCAGCCCTTTGCGTAACCCTATCGAAAGATCAGGCGTAGGTAACCTTGACGGTCTGGCGCTTGCGCGACCGGAGACCGAAGCCGACCATGCCGAAGCCGGCGATCATCATCGCCCAGGTCGCGGGCTCGGGAACGGCCACGACCAGGGACGCCGCACCATAACGCGTCGTGCCATCATCCACATTGTCGGCATAGTCGCCAGGCGCATAGGTATATTGCGTACCGGTCGCGGTCAGCCGCCCCCCGGCCGAGTCAAACGTGATCGGGCCGCCATTTCCCGGGGCGATGAAGCCGTAATTATAATTCTTCTCGGCGCCATTATAACCCCAGGCGGCAAGCTGATAGGTGCCGGGAGCGAGCGTATAGGTGAGCGGCTGAAATATATAGGCACTGCCGGAAGTACCCGTGCCGGCCGCGAACGTGACTGGCGCAAAAAGCGCGGTGTGCGTGCTATCGAAGATCGTCGCGAATATGGTCGCGTTCAACCCATCGGAGCCGCTATCGAAAACGCCGATCTGTGTCACCGTGGTCGCCTGATTGACGGTGAACATCAGGCCCAGCGTGCCCCCAAAGTCCTGATTGCCCGCAAGGCCGGTCGGAGCATTGTAGACCTGTGTGACATCGGCTGCCGATGCAGGCGCGGCATAGATCGATGCCGTTGCGGCCAATGCCATAATGAGACGCTTCATCACCAGATCGCTCCTGTTGCGCACAATATATGCAAGCCAACCTAAGCAACAGTCGTGCCATCGCGATATATACAACAAATACAACATTATAACTTTGCAAAAAGGGTGAGCTGTAACGGTGAGCGACACCTTTGTTACCACTTCGCCGGCAAAGGCCGCCGCCGGCAATTATTCCGTATTCCGTATTCCGGGGACACAATACTAAATTGCCCCGCCGCCCCGCCCATGCTACACGCATGACATGGCCCGTCTCGCCCGTGTCGTCATCCCCGGTGTCGCGCACCACGTAACCCAGCGTGGCAACCGCCACCTGCCGATCTTCTTCTCCGACGAGGACCGGCGCACCTATCTCGCGCTGTTACGCGACGGCTGCGCGCAGGCCGGGGTGCGCTGCCTCGCCTGGTGCCTGATGGACAATCATGTCCACCTCATCCTCGTGCCCGAGGATGCCGATGGGCTGCGCGCGGCACTCGGCGAGGCGCACCGGCGCTACACGCGCCACGTCAATTTTCGCGAAGGGTGGCGCGGCTATCTCTTCCAGGGCCGCTTCGCCAGCTATCCGATGGACGACGCGCACCTGATGGCGGCGGTGCGTTATGTCGAGCTGAATCCGGTGGCGGCCGGCATCGTGCCGCGCGCCGAGGACTGGCCCTGGTCGAGCGCGCGCAGCCATATCGCGGGCAAGCGCGTGGCGAACGATCCGTTGACCGATGTCGCGGCGCTGGCCGACCATGTCGGCAACTGGCGCGCAATGCTGCGGCACGGGCTGGAGGCCGGTGACGTTGGTACGGAGGGGCTGGGGATCGCCGAGGCGATCGAAGCGCGACTACGCACCGGCCGACCGCTCGGTGACGCGGCGTGGATCGCCCGCGCCGAGGCCGCGCTCGAGCGTTCGCTCAATCCGGCGAAGCGCGGGCCGAAGCCTCGCAAGGCGCGCAGTAATTAGTATTGTGTCCCCGAAATAGAAGCTCACGACACGACCCCTTCGAGCAACGTCAAAGTTCGCGCATCCCGCTGCCCGCCGCACCACCGCTCAATCGCCGCGTCCAGCGCCGCCGACGGCCGCGCCGCCGCGAACAAGGTCAGCGACGAGCACAGCTTCATCGCATCCACCTCCCCGAACACCCCGCGCGCCGTCGCCCCGGCCGGCAGCGCCATCAGCGCCGCGACGCACGCCGCATAGCGCGGCCCGAGCACCGCATGATCGAGATAGGCGCGCGCCTCGTCGCGCGAGCGGATCGCATAGCGCGTCGCCATCGGGCTCGACCCCAGCCCGGCGAGCTGGGGGAAGACGTACCACATCCAGTGGCTGCGCTTTTGCCCCGCGGCGATCTCGGCCAGCGCGGTGTCGTAGCTGCCGGCTTGTGCCGCGACGAAGCGGTTCAGGTCGAACGGATCTTCCATCCCCGCTTCATGCCACGGGTCGTGCCGGCATGCACGCCCGCGTCGCGCTAGCGCCGGCCGCGTCGCGGGTTCAGGTGCCGCTCGGCATCGGGCTCGGGCAGGTCGGCGAGCAGCAGATAGCCGCGCTGCTTCACGTCGAGAATGGCGAAGCGCCGCGCCGCCGCGCGGTGCAGTTCGAGCCGCGTCACCGTGCCGCTGAGGTCGGTGTCCATCGCCGAGACCGGCTCGGGGATCGAGATCAGTTCATACCGCGTCGCGCTGCCCATCGGGACATAGGCCGGCTGACGGTGGTTCTCCTCGCCGCTCGATTCCTGAACCGGCGGGTCGTCCTGCACGCCGCCGGCCCCGGCTTCGCTGTCGTCGCCATGATAGCCACCCGCACCGCCGACGCCGCCGAAGCCGCCGCCGCCCATGCCGCCACCACCCATGCCACCGCCGTGCCCGCCGCCACGATGATGGCCGCCGCCGCCGCGGCCGCGTCCACCACCACCGCCAAAGCCACCATCGCCGGCAAAGCCGCTGTGCAGTTCCGGCACCATGTGCTCGTAACGCTCGATCTCGTCGTTGCGCAGCGTGCCGTCATGATCCACGTCGAGCGAATCGAAGAAGCGGTCGAAATCCCAGGTCATCTCGGTCAGGTCGACCTTGCCGTCGTGATTGTGGTCGGCGCCGGCGAACCAGGTCGGGAGCGGATAGGGCGCATCGGCCGGCGCGCGGAACGGCTCGCCCGAGGGCGCGATGAACAGGCGGCCGATGACGGCGCGCGGCGCCGCGGGCGGCGGCGGCAACTCGCCGCTCAGCGCCGCGGGTGGCCCGCTGCCCGGCCCCGGTCGCGGCGGCGCGTCCTGGGCGATGGCGGCGGCGGGCAGGAGCAACAACAGGGGCAATAGACGCATGGACCGATCCTTGCGGACCGTGTCCGCGCGGGAGGAAGACACGAATGGCGGCCGAAAGGGTGAAGGGCCGTCATCCGTGCCCGGCCATCATAGTAGGCGGATCAGGCTGACGCCAACATGACAATCGGGTGGCGCGACGATGAAACGCTCACCGTGACCTTGACTGTGCGATATTTCTCATATATCCAGGCGATATGCCTGTCGGTTCCGCCTCGCCCCAGCTTGCCCGGCTCGAAGCGCTACGCGCGGCGTGCGAGCGCGCGCTGCCCGAGGCGGCGCGCGGGGGGTTGTTTGATGGCGTCGCGGGCGTGCGGCTGTGCAATGCGGCCTTCGACCTGTTCGAATGCGACGCGCTGTACGACATGGCGCAGGCGCTGGCCGCGCCGTTCGGCGCGACGGCGGAGGGCGCGCCGGTGCTGCACCTTGCCGATCGCGCGCTGCCGCTGGAGCGGGCGCTGGCTAATTGTTGTTCGCGCGATCCGGTTGCTCGCGGGGAATTCACGCCTTAGCAACATGCTGGATTGAGCGGCTCTGCCCTCACCCTTCCGGCGCTACGCGCCTCCAGTAGCGGGTGAACAGCGTCCCACGCTGTTCAGGCCTTGCTGGGGGCAAGGCCGACCCGCTACTCTCTCCCATTGGGAGAGGGAAGGGGCCCATCGCGAAAGCGATGGGAAGGGTGAGGACAGGCCGGCGGACGAAACCAAAGAAAGAGTGACGCGATATGGCCTATTGGTTGCTGCGGTCCGAGCCCGACGTCTATGGCTGGGATCATCTGGTGCGCGACGGCGGCACCGAATGGGACGGGGTGCGCAACTATACCGCGCGCAATTTCCTCAAGGACATGGCGGTCGGCGACCAGGCGCTGTTCTATCATTCGAACACCGAAAAGGCCGCGGTCGGCATCATGGAAATCACCCGCGCCTGGAAGCCCGACGGCGACAAGGACCAATGGGCCAGCGTCGCGGTCAAGCCGGTCAAGAAGCTGCCCAGGCCGGTGACGCTCGCCCAGCTGAAGGCCGAACCGCGCCTCGCCAAACTCGAGGTGCTGCGCCAGAGCCGCCTTTCGGTGACGCCGGTGCGCGACGAGGAATGGCCGGTGTTGATGGAGCTGGCGGGGGTTTGAAACGAGCCGAGCCGATCTTTTCCGTTCGTTTCGAGCGAAGTCGAGAAACGACCGCGTAAACGGCCGCCGCGCGTCAGGAAAACACCGACTCCAGCTTTTCGGTCGATACCGGCTCCGGCTGGCGCGGATCATGGCCATAGTCGTTCTCGCCCTCGGTGCCGCGCGTGAATACCAGCAGCGCCCAGAATATGATCCCGACGAACGGGATGAAGGTGAGCAGATATTTGAGCCCCGGCTCGTTATGGTCGTGCAGCCGTCGGATCGTCACCGACAGATGGCCGATCAGGAAGATGAGGAAGAAAACGACTATCTCGACGATCGAGATCACAAAGTAGATACCGCTTCCGACATGCTCGACCGACCCGGTCAGCACCGCCACGAGCAGGGCGATCAGCGCGAACACCAGGCTCACCGCGAAATAGAGCAGCACCACCCCGACATGGAACAGGCCATATTCGGTGCGCGACGCGCGGCCGTTGAAATCGAACAGATGGCGCCACGGCCGGATGAACGGATTCACGTGATTCTCCCCCCGAAGTGAAGGGGAACATATAGAATTTTCGGGGATCGACCAGCCTCGAAGATGCCGCGCGCGGATGGCCCTCTCCCCGACCCTCTCCCGCAAGCGGGAGAGGGAGAAGAAGTTACGCCGCCAGCTTCGCCCGGCTCGCCTTCTTGCGCTCGTGCGGATCGAGGTAGCGCTTGCGCAGGCGGATCGACTTGGGGGTCACCTCGACCATCTCGTCGTCGTCGATATAGGCGATGGCCTGTTCCAGCGTCATCTTCTTCGGCGGGGTGAGGCGGATCGCATCGTCCTTGCCGCCGCTTGCGCGGAAGTTGGTGAGCTGCTTGGCCTTCATCGGGTTGACCTCGAGGTCGTCCGGCTTGGCGTTCTCGCCGATCACCATGCCCTCGTACAGCGCCTCGCCGTGGCCGACGAACAGGATGCCGCGCTCCTCCAGCGGCCCAAGCGCATAGCTGTTGGCCTCGCCCGAGCCGTTGGAGATCAGCACGCCGTTCTTGCGGCCCTCGATATTGCCCTTGTGCGGGCCATAGCGCTCGAACAGCCGGTTCATGATGCCGGTGCCGCGCGTGTCCGACAGGAACTCGCCATGATAGCCGATCATCCCGCGGCTCGGCGCCGAGAAGGTGATGCGGGTCTTGCCGCCGCCCGAGGGGCGCATGTCGGTCAGCTCGGCCTTGCGGATCGCCATCTTCTCGACCACCGTGCCGCTATATTCCTCGTCGACGTCGATGATGACGGTTTCGTACGGCTCGGTCTTCTTGCCGTCCTCGTCCTCGCCGAACAGCACGCGCGGGCGGCTGATGCCGAGCTCGAAGCCCTCGCGGCGCATCGTCTCGATCAGCACGCCGAGCTGCAGCTCGCCGCGCCCGGCGACTTCGTAGCTGTCACGGTCGGCGGCCTCGGTCACCTTGATCGCGACGTTCGATTCGGCCTCGCGGAACAGGCGGTCGCGGATCATACGGCTGGTCACCTTGGTGCCCTCGCGGCCCGCCATCGGCGAATCGTTCACGGCGAAGCGCATCGACAGCGTCGGCGGATCGATCGGCTGGGCGTGGAGCGGATCGGTCACGCTCGGGTCACAGATCGTGTTCGACACGGTGGTGTTGGTCAGCCCGGCGATCGAGATGATGTCGCCGGCCTGCGCCTCGTCGGTCGGCACGCGCTCCAGCCCGCGGAAGGTCATCAGCTTCGACGCGCGGCCGGTCTCGACGATCTTGCCGTCATTGTCGAGCGAATGGATCTGCTGGTTGGTCTTGATCGAGCCCGAAAAGACCAGGCCGGTCAGCACGCGGCCGAGGAAATTGTCGCGGTCGAGCAAGGTGACCAGGAACTTGAACGGACCATCGGGATCGGCCGAGGGCGGCGGCACATGGTCGACGATCTTCTGGAACAGCGGCTTCAACGTGCCTTCGCGCGCATGATGGTCGACATTGGCATAGCCGTTGCGGCCCGAGGCGTAGAGCACCGGGAAATCGAGCTGCTCGTCGCTCGCGTCGAGCGTCACGAACAGGTCGAACACCTCGTCGAGCACTTCCTGGATGCGCTCGTCGGGGCGGTCGACCTTGTTGACCACGACGATCGGCTTGAGGCCCAAAGCCAGCGCCTTCCCCGTGACGAACTTGGTCTGCGGCATCGCGCCTTCCGACGCGTCGACCAGCAGGATCACGCCGTCGACCATCGACAGGATGCGCTCCACCTCGCCGCCGAAATCGGCGTGGCCGGGCGTGTCGACGATGTTGATGCGCGTGCCCTCCCACTCGACCGAGGTGCATTTGGCGAGGATGGTGATGCCACGCTCTTTTTCGAGGTCGTTCGAATCCATCGCCCGCTCCTCGATCCGCTGGTTGTCGCGGAAGGTGCCGGATTGACGGAACAGCTGATCGACGAGGGTCGTCTTGCCGTGATCGACGTGGGCGATGATCGCCACGTTGCGGAGGCTCATGTTAAATCCTGATTGTCGCGGGTGAGCGGGTTGGCGGCGCCCTTAGCCGAATTTGTGCGTTGCGGAAAGGGGCCGCGCGCAGCGTTGACCGAACCGGCCCGGCATGGGACCAGCGCGGCGGGAGATTGGCATGACCGAGCGGCTGGACATCAAGATAATCGTCGGCAGCGTGCGCGAGGGGCGACTGTCGCTGCCGATCGCGCATTGGGTGATGGAACGCGCCGCGCTGCGCGACGACCTCTCGGCCGAACTGCTCGATCTCGCCATCTGGCACTTGCCGATGTTCGCCGAGCCCTTCCCGCCGGCGACCGGCAAATATAGCGACGGGCAGCGCGCCTGGGCCGCGGCGATCGGCCCGGCCGACGGCTATATCCTGGTCGCGCCGGAATATAATCACGGGATGAGCGCGGTGCTGAAGAACGCGCTCGACACGGTGTTCGCCGAATGGGCGCGCAAGCCGGTCGCCTTCGTCGCGCATGGCGGCATGGGCGGCGCGCGCGCGGTCGAGCAGCTGCGCACCGTCACCGCCGCGATGGCGATGGCGCCGCTGTCCCAGGCGGTCCATCTGCAGGGCGCGGCGAAGATGCGCGACGGCGACTATTTCCACGCCGGCGAGATCGAGAATCGCCGGCTGGCGACGCTGTTCGACGAGTTGGCCTGGTGGGGCAAAGCGCTGAAGGCGGCGCGGGAGGCATCGGCCTGACCTGACCGCGAAAGAAGAAGTCATTCGTTCGCGCAGAGGCGCAAAGGCGCGGAGATTTTCGGTGCTTATTCCCTTTGGAGTACGATGCTCCCGCGCACGCAGGAGCCCAGGGTTACCGGCGCAACGCTCGTGGCCCTGGGTTCCTGCTTTCGCAGGAACACACCTCCTTGTCTCGACGGGATGAGTGCAGAGGTTTTTCACCCGCATTGGCTGTGACCGAAGCAGGGCTCGTTCACGCGGCGCGCGAAGGCGCGAGGATGCGCCGCGTCCGCAGCCTTCACGATAGGATCGCCACCCTGCCGCGCCCGCAATCTCCGCGCCTCCGCGTCTCCGCGCGAACCACTCTTCTTGTTTCGACGATTCGGCGCACGGCCGATCCCGCGCCCTACGTAGCTTCACCGATGTCGCGCGCCCGACCGGCCAGCCATGGCCGGCACGGGAAATTCCCGCCCCGATGAGGAACCGTTACGTGACAACCGATCGCACGACCCCGCCCGCTCTTTCGCGCCGTTCCGTGCTCCATCTCGCTTTTGCCGGCGGCGGTGCCGTGCTCGCCGGGACGGTCGCCTCGCCCGCCGCCGCGGCAAAGCTCGCGCAGAAGAGCGCGCATTACCAGACCACGCCCAAGGGCAAGGCGCGCTGCGACAATTGCCGCCAGTGGCAGGCGCCGGCGGCGTGCCTGCTGGTCGACGGTGTGATCAGCCCGGCCGGCTGGTGCGTACTCTACGCGCCGAAAGCGTCATAGCGGCGGCCAGGGAAAGAGGAGCGTTGCGATGCTCGACCATATCGGTATCGGGGCACGCGATTTCGCGGCATCGGCCCGCTTCTACGACGCCGCGCTGGCGGCACTGGGCATCGCGCGGATGATGGAAGTGACGCCGGAACAGAGCGGCGGCTATCACGGCATCGGCTATGGCGCGGCGGGCAAGCCGTTCTTCTGGCTGGGCAATGACGGCCCGCGCGGCGCCGGCATCCATGTCGCCTTTGCCGCATCCTCGCGCGTGCTGGTCGACGCCTTCCACCGCGCCGCCCTTGCCGCCGGCGGCACGGACCATGGCGCGCCGGGGCTGCGCCCGCATTATCACCCGAACTATTATGCCGCCTTCGTGCTCGACCCCGACGGCATCAATGTCGAGGCGGTGTGTCACATGCCGGCATGAACGCGGGATAGGGCGCAGGCGCGACACGATGACATCATGGTCGGGAAGCAAGGGCAGGACTGCCCCCGGCGTCCACCGTCAGACCGTTATTTGATGATCCGCCAAATGGGCGGTCAATAACCGCATATTGTCCGGGTTGGTCGCACGGTCCGGGACGATCAGGGCACGTCCTCCGCTGATCATGATGAACAGGCGCGACCCGACCTTCCTGAACGCGTCAATCGTGGCCCATTTGTACAATGTCCGCACATAGTCGGTATCCGCGACGATGCCTTCCGCATCCCAGGCCAAATGGGCCTCTCCCCTCCCAGCAATGGCACGCGACACCGGCTTGATGATAAAGAGATAGAACAGCGCCAGCGCCGCGACACCGGCAACAGGGACGTTGCCGCTCGCCAGCCCAAGGCCAACAACGGTCAGCAGGAAACCCGTCACCGTCGCGGAGATGATCCTCAGGCCGCGCGCGGCCAGCACGAATGAGAGGATCAACGTGCACGCGATATGGTCGGCTGCCGTCACCCGATAGGGCCCGATACTCTCGAAACTCATGTCTGCGGCCCCTGGAGATGCGGCCAACACCTTGACCACGAAACGTTTTTATACTTCGCAGGTGGTTGCCGTTTGGTTACGCGAAATGCGCCGACCGTTCTTCGTCAGCAGGCCTTGCACACCCGCCCCCGCCGCCGCATATCGCGCAGCCGCATCCACAGGAGGTCATCATGGACGATGGGACGAACGCCGCTTCTTCGTTCCCCGCATGCCAGGTGACCCATGTCCGCGCTCCTCACGCTCGATCGCCTTTCCGCCGCCGCCCCTGACGGGCGGGTTCTTTTCCATGACCTGACGCTGTCGGTCGGCGCGCGCGAGCGGGTCGGGCTGGTCGGGCGCAATGGCGGCGGCAAGTCGACCCTGCTCGCGATCATCGCCGGCGACGCCGCGCCCGCCACCGGCCAGGTCGCGCGCACCGGCCGCGTCGGCGTGCTCGCGCAGGACTGGCCAGGCGCCATGTCGGTGGCCGCGGTGCTGGGCATCGCGACGGTGCGCGCCGCGATCGCACGAATCGAGCGCGGCGAGGGCAGCGAGGACGATTTCGCGCTGGCCGACTGGACGCTGGAGCCGCGCGTCGCCGCGGCGCTGGCCGATACCGGGCTGACCGACATCGCGCTCGACCGCCGCATCGCGACGCTGTCCGGCGGCGAGCGCACGCGGGTCGGCCTCGCCCGGCTGCTGGTCGAGGCGCCCGATCTGATCCTGCTCGACGAGCCGACCAACAATCTCGATGGCGATGGTCGCGCCGCGGTGGCGCGGTTGCTCGCCGACTGGCGCGGCGCCGCGATCGTCGCCAGCCATGATCGTGCCCTGCTCGAATCGGTCGATCGCATCGTCGAGCTCAGCCCGATCGGCGTACGCCAGGTCGGCGGCGGCTGGTCGGCCTTTGCCGCCGAGCGCGACGCCGCACGCGCCCGCGCCGCCGCCGCGCTCGATGCGGCAGCGCGCGGCGCGAAGGCGGCCGACCGCGCGGCGCAGGACCGGCGCGAGACCAGGGCGCGCCGCGACAAGGCCGGCCGGGCCTATGCCGCCAGCGGCAGCGCGCCGAAGATCCTGCTCGGGCGCCAGGCCGAGCGCGCCGAGCACAGCGCCGCGCGCGACAATCGCCTCGCCGCCGCCCAGGCCGAAGTCGCGGGCGAGCGGCTGGCGGCGGCGCGCGCCGGGGTCGAGGTGATCGCCCCGCTGGTCATCGACCTGCCGCCGACCGGCCTGCCGGCGAACAGCGAGCTGCTGGCGATGGACAAGGCGACGCGCGCGGTCGGCGGGCGCCTGCTCGGCCCGTGGACGCTGACGATTCGCGGGCCGGAGCGCGTCGCGGTGACCGGCGCGAACGGCGCGGGCAAGTCGAGCCTGCTCCGCGTCGCGCTGGGCGATGTGCCGCCGTCATCGGGCCGCGTGCGGCGTGCCGAAGGGCGGCTGGCGATGCTCGACCAGCATGTCGCGCTGCTCGATCCGGCCGCGACGATCCTCGCCAATTTCATCGCCCGTCATCCCGGGCTCGGCGCGCAGGACGCTCATGCCGCGCTCGCCCGCTTCGCCTTCCGCAACCGCGACGCCGAGCGCATCGTCGCCACCTTGTCGGGCGGCGAGCGGCTGCGCGCCGGGCTCGCCTGCGTGCTCGGCGGCCCCGCGCCGGCGCGGCTGCTGTTGCTCGACGAGCCGACCAACCATCTCGACCTCGACTCGATCGAGGTGCTGGAACGGGCGCTGGCCGTTTATGACGGCGCACTGCTGATGGTCAGCCACGATCGCCGCTTTCTGGACGCGATCGGCGTGACGCGCGCGGTGGCGCTTTGATCGCCCATAATGGGCAGGAAAAAGATGACGCCGCCGAAATGAATATCGGCACGTTGAGTGCATATTTACCAACCATGGATATTGCCGGCGTCGGGAGCACGGCGCGATTGTCATCATGATTCACCAGCAGCAGCTATCTTTTACCGGTTCGCCGGCCGCGCGCGCGGCGGACGAGATGCCGCGCGCGATCCAGGGACATTTGCTGTTCGAGGAGATCGGCACCTTCCTGTTCGCCAACGGGCTCGACCTGACCGCGCTGAACCTGATGTGCGCGCATGACTATCTGGCCCATGCCAACCGCAAGCTCGTCCTGGCGATCGAGGAGGCGCTCGCCACCCGCACCGCGCTGACCAACGAATGGGTGGAGAATTTCTACGCCGAAAGCCCGGCCGCGGAACGCCGCGCGGCGCGCATCGCCTCGACCACCGACCAGGTCGAGATGGTGCTCGGGCAATGCCTCGAACTGGTCGAGCGCTCGCGCGGCTCGGCGCATGTCTATAGCGATGCGCTGCAGGCCGAGGCCGATGGGCTGGACGCCACCGACGCGCTGCCCGCGGTCGAGCGGCTGATCGGGCTGACCCGCGCGATGGTCAGCCAGACGCGAGACATCCAGGAGGAACTGCGCCAGCGCTCGCTCGAAACGACCCAGCTGCGCACCATCCTGCAGAGCGCCCAGCGCGAGGCGCAGGTCGACCATCTCACCGGCCTGCCCAACCGCCGCGCCTTCGACGCACGGCTGCGCCAGGCCGCCGAAGCGTGCGCCGCCGACACGCCCCCGGCGGCGATCGCGCTGTGCGACATCGACCATTTCAAGGCGATCAACGACGCGCACGGCCATGACACCGGCGATCGGGTGCTCGGCGTGGTCGCCGCCGCGTTGCAGAAGGCGGCGGGCGAGCAATGCTATGTCGCGCGCTTCGGCGGCGAGGAATTCGCGCTGATCTTCGAGGATTGCACGATCGGCGCCGCCACGGCGATCGTCGACGAACTGCGCCGCGCGCTGGCCGCCCGCCGGCTGATCAACCAGGAAACGCATCAGCCGATCGGCCATGTCACCTTCTCCGCCGGCGTCGCCGCACTCGACGCGGCGGGCGGCGGCACCGTCGCGCTCAAGCGCGCCGACACCGCGCTCTACGCCGCCAAGCAGGGCGGACGGAACCGGGTGGTGACGGCTGAACCCGACCCGGATGCGGAGATTCGCTCGGCGGCGTGAAAGCCGTGGCAGGCGCAATCGTCCTCAACTTATTTCGGGGACACAATACTTAATTCATACGCAAGGTGGTGCCTAAGGCCCAACGGTCGCGAGAATTAAGTATTGTGTCCCCGAAATAACCACGCCCGTTCACCATCGTTTGCCAGCTGGGCGCCGGCCTTCGCCGGCGTGGAACCTGTTCGCATGGCATAGGCGCCGAGCGAGTCCGGGGTGACGAGGAACAAGGTGACCGAAGGCACTCCACCCCATTGCGCCCCGTTACAGATGCTATACCCCTGCACCATCCGGGTGGGGGCGCCCGGCACAAGGGGGCCGGGCCATGCTGATCGCGCTGTTGATACCGCTGGTCCTCGCGCTGCTGTTCTGCTGCGGCAACCTGATCCGCGCGGCGCTGGCGCAACGGCTCGTGCCGGGGTGGGAAACGATAGCGGTCGGCGCGGTCGCCAATTTCTTCGACACGCTCGGCATCGGTTCGTTCGCGCCGACCATGGCGTGGTTCAAGTTTCGCGGGCTCGTGCCCGACCGCATCATGCCGACGACCATGCTGGTCGGCTACACCCCGCCATCGATCGTCCAGGCGATGATCTTCATCGTCCTGCTCGGCGTGTTCATCGATCCGGTGCTGCTGGTCGGCTGCGTGATCATGCTGGTCGCGGGCGCGGTGCTCGGCGCACCACTCGTCGCGCGGACCAATGTGCGGGTCGTGCAATTCGCGGTAGCCGGGGCGCTGCTGTGCGCGGCGAGTTTCTACGCGCTCGCCAATCTGAACATGATGCCGGGCGGCGGCACCGCCACGTCGCTGCCCGTGCCGTTGATGATCGTCGCGATCCTCGCCAATTTCGTCTTCGGCGTGCTGCTCAATTTCGGCGTCGGCAATTACGCGCCGACGCTGGCGATGCTCAGCCTGATGGGCATGGACCCGCGGCTGAGCTTCCCGATCATGGCCGCCGGCGCCTCGATCGCGGGCACGGCGGCGAGCGTCCAGTGCATCCGGCTCGGCACGATCGATGTGAAGGTCGCCCTGGGTTTGATGATCGGCGGCGTCCCCGCGGTCCTCGTCGCGGCGTTCATCGTCAAGGGCCTGTCGGTCGAGCTGCTGCGCTGGCTGGTCATCATCGTGGTGGTCTATGCCGCGATGGTCATGCTGCGCGCGGCGCTGACGCGGCGGGACGGGGCGACCGACGGGCTGGAACGCGCCGGGGCGCTCTGATACTGGCGGCTGCCGCGTGTCGTGTGTGAAAAGCCTGGTCTGCGGTGCGGCCGCCCTGCTCGCGCCGGCGGTCGCCCGGGCCGACGAGCACGCGCCATCGGCCGCCATCCGCTATACCACCGACATCATCAGCGACGTCGCCGGCGGCGAGCGGCGCGATACGCACTGGATCGGCCGGCTCGATCTCGACCTCGACAGCGGCACCAGCCTGTTCGGCGTGGACGGCGCACACGCCCATGCCGATATCTTCCTGCTCCACGGCGGCGGCTTCTCGGACCGGGTGGTCGGCGATGCGCAGGTCGTCAGCAATGTCGATGCGCCTTACGCCATCCGACCGTTCGAGGCTTGGGTCGAAACGCCGCTCGGCGGCGGTGTCCGCGCCAAGGCCGGGCTGATCGACCTCAACAGCGAGTTCGACGTGCAATCGGTCGGCGCGTTGTTCCTCAACAGCTCGTTCGGCATCGCGCCGGATTATTCGCAGTCCGGGCTGAACGGCCCGTCGATCTTTCCGGTGACGTCGCCGGGCCTGGTCGTCGCGGTCGAACGGCCGCGCTGGACGCTGCGCATGGCGGCGTTCGACGCGCTGCCCGGCGATCCCGGCCATCCGCACCGCACCCTGCCCGGCCCCTTCTTCCGCGGCGGCGCGCTGCTGGCGGTCGAGGGCGCGGTGAAGATCGGCAGCGGCGGGCTGCTGCAGGCTGGCGCCTGGTATTATACCGACCGCTTCGACCGACTCGACGGCCTGGGGAAAGACCGCAGCGCCGGCGCCTATCTGCAATATGAGCAGACGCTGGCCGGCGACGAAAAGGCCGGCGCGCTGCGCGGCTGGGTGCGCGCCGGTCGTGCGGCGTCCGACGTCAATCAGATCGGTGTTTATGCCGGCGGCGGGCTGAGCTGGGGGACGGAGGACCGCAGCTATGGCGTCGCCATCGCCCATGCCCGGCTCGGCGACCCGGCGCTGCAGGCTTTCGTATTGGCGGGTGAGCAACGCAACAGGGCCGAAACGACGGTCGAGGCCACCGCCACCCACCGCCTCACGCCATGGCTCGCGCTGCAGCCGGACGTGCAATATGTCCGCCATCCGAGCTGGGGCGCCGCGCCGGACGCGCTGGTGGTCGGGCTGCGGCTGCGTTTCCATACAAAGTGAACGCAAGCCGCGCGCGGCCACCGTTACTGCCGGACAATTCGGGGACATCGGACAATTCGGGGACATAATACTTAATTCTTCCGAGCGCATCTTGTAGAGCGCACATCGGCAGCGAATTAAGTATTGTGTCCCCGAATAAGGCGCGGCCTGGGGACAGGGGCGATCTTTCACCGGTCGCCGTGCTCCTGGGCATGCAGGAGCCCAGGGTAACAGAGCGTTGCGCCCGTTACCCTGGACTCCCGCTTTCGCGGGAGAACGGTGTAGTGGGTGGGTTGGCGTCAAGGAAGAAACAGTACTGGCGCCGCACGCCCAACCGTATTACATAGGTGACACACTTGAACGCGCCCGCGACAGCATTAGACTCACTGTCACGCACCGCATCGGAGAATGGCATGGCCACGACGCCTGAGACGATTACCGCCCCGACCGAGCCGCCGCTCGTGCTGACCCCGCCCGATCCCGTGCCGACCGTCTCGACCGAGCGCGCCGTCGGCCTGGTGCCGGTCGATGACGAGAAGCGCAGCCAGCTCGAGGCCAAGGTCGACAGCTTCGTCGACGATCTCGTCGCGCAGGACGTCAACTCGCCCGAATTCGGCAAGCGCGTCGATGCCATCGCCGCGATGGGCCAGAAGGAAATCCGCGACGCCGCCGGCCAGTCGAACCGCTTTCTCGACCGGCCCGTCAAGGCGATGGACCAGGAGACCGGCGTCGGCGCCGACCTGATCGAGCTGCGCCGCACGGTCGAGAAGCTCGACCCATCGGGCGCGCTGACCTCGCGCGGTTTCTTCGACAAGATCTTCGGCAACAGGATCACCGGCTATTTCGACAAGTACAAATCGTCGCAGTCGCACATCAATTCGATCCTCAAGGCGCTCGGCCGCGGCAAGGACGAGCTGCTGATGGACAATGCCGCGATCGACGTCGAGCGCGCCAATCTGTGGACCTCGATGGGCCGGCTCGAACAGATGATCGTGCTGTCGAAGACGATGGACGCGCGCATCGAGGACAAGGCCAACGAACTCGATCACAGCGACCCGGCCAAGGCCAAGGCGCTGCGCGAGACCGCGCTCTTCTATGTCCGCCAGCGCACCCAGGATCTGCTCACCCAGATGGCGGTGACGGTGCAGGGTTACCTCGCGCTCGATCTGGTCAAGAAGAACAATGTCGAGCTGGTCAAGGGCGTCGACCGCGCCTCGACCACCACGGTCTCGGCGCTGCGCACCGCGGTGACCGTGGCGCAGGCGCTCAACAACCAGAAGCTGGTGCTCGACCAGGTCACGGCGCTCAACACCACCACCGCCGGGCTGATCGATTCGACCGGCAAGCTGCTCAAGAGCCAGACCGCGACGATCCACGAACAGGCCGCCAGCGCGACGATTCCGGTCGAGGTGCTGCAGCGCGCCTTCCAGAACATCTATGACACGATGGACGCGATCGACATATTCAAGCTGAAGGCGCTCGATTCGATGAAGTCGACGGTCGGCGCGCTGTCGACCGAGGTCGAGAAGTCACGCGGCTATATCGCCCGGGCCGAGGGCCAGGCGCAGAATCGCGGCGCGGTCGACGACAGTCTCAAGCTCGAGGCGGTGTAGGGTGAGCGAAGTCGACCGCGCGGTCGCGCGGGCCAGCGAGTTGCTCCACCGCGTGTCCGACGAGCGCCGCATGGGCGCCCGCCAGCGCGCCCGCGTCGGCGAGGCCGGCGCGCGGCTGACCCGCGTGATCGTCGCCGACGCGGTGATCCTCGCGGCGGCGGTGGCGCTCGGCCTGTTCGTGCCGCTCGGCATTCTCGGCGCGACCGCGGTGGCCGGCCTGCTGATCCTCGCCACCCTGTTCTTCTTGCTGATGCCGGCCGGCCCCGCGCCGACGCCGGAACGGCTGCGCGAGGTGCCGCTGAAGGCGCTGCCCGGCCAGACCGCCCGCTTCCTCGATACGCAGCGCCCGGCGCTGCCGGCACCGGCGCGCACCCTGCTCGACGGCATCGGGGTCAGGCTCGACACGCTCGCCCCGCAGCTCGCCACGCTCGGCGAGGACGATCCGGCGGCGGTCGAGGTGCGCAAGCTGGTCGGCGAACAGCTCCCCGAATTCCTCAAAGGCTATGCCCGCGTCCCCGAGCCGCTGCGCAAGGTCGAGCGCAACGGCAAGACGCCCGACGCCGAACTGGCCGACGGCCTCAAGGTGATCGACGAGGAGATCGCCGAGATGACCGCCAAGCTGGCGCAGGGCGACCTCGACAGCCTGGCCACGCGCGGCCGCTACCTCGAAATCAAATACCGCGACGACGGCGCGGCTTCTTGACTCCCCTCCCTTTGAGGGGCTGGGGGAGGGCAGCGCCATCGAGTTCAGAAGAAAGATGATTTGTTCGCGCAGAGTCGCGGAGGCGCAGAGATGTTTCGCATCGGGCCGGCGTTCCGCGCCATCATGAACCGGGCGCAGCAGACTCGAGATTGATTGGCTGATGCCGCCATCGCCGCGGGCGCAACCCCTCCGCGCCTCTGCGCCTCCGCGCGAACAAAATCCTTCTTCTTCCCCGACCCCCCGCTACTTCCCCGGCCCGTCCAGCCCCGCCACCGTCCCCGTCGCCGGCAATTCCCCGCGCATCGACGCCGCCACCGCCTCGGCGCGCTCCATCACGCGCAGCACATTGCCGCCGGCGACTTTGGCGACATCGGCGTCGCTCCACCCGCGCCGCATCAGCTCGGCCAGCAAGGCGGGATAGGTGTCGACATTCTCCAGACCGACCGGCAGCTCGTTGCCGACGCCGTCGAAATCCGAGCCGATGCCGACATGGTCGACCCCCGCCACCTTGGCAACATGTTCGATATGGTCGGCGACCATCGCCAGCGTCACCACCGGCCGGGGATGCTCGGTTTCCCATTGCTTCATCGCCGCCGCGGCCTTGTCGGGCTGGCCGATCAGCAGCCCGCCATAAGGCGGCGCGTTGAGCCGGGCGCGTTCCGCCGCGCGGTCGGCGCTCCAGCGCCGCATCGCCTCCGACACATAGTTGGGCGCATAATTGACCATCACCACACCGCCATTGGCCGCGACCAGCTTGAGCACATCGTCCGACACGTCGCGCGGATGATCGACCAGCGCCCGCGCACTGCTATGCGAGAAGATCACCGGCGCCCTGGTCACGCGCAGCGCGTCGCGCATCGTGTCCTCGCTGACATGGCTGAGGTCGACCAGCATGCCGATGCGGTTGAGCTCATGCACCACCGCCTCGCCAAACTTCGTCAGCCCGCCATGCTTCGGATTGTCGGTTGCCGAATCCGCCCAGTCGATGGTCAGCACATGGGTCAGCGTGAGATAGCCCGCGCCGAGCCCCTGATAGGCGCGCAGCACCGACAGATCATTGGCGATCTGCCCGCCGCCCTCGACGCCCATCATCGAGGCGATCCGCCCGGCCTTGTGGACGCGCCGCACGTCCGCCGCGGTGCGCGCGAGTTCGAACGTCTCGGGGTAGCGCGCGACGATGTCGCGGACGAGATCTATCTGGTCGAGCGTCTGTTTGACCTGCTCGAGCGGCGGCAGGTCGGCCGAGACATAGACCGACCAGAACTGCCCGCCCACGCCGCCCTTGCGCAGCCGCTCGATATCGGTGTTGTAGCGATCCTCGCCAGTCGCCGGGAGGCGCCTGAGGTCGATCGTCCAGCGCTTCTCCCCCGCCCGCCCGGCCAGCGTCTCGGCCCAGTCGTTATGCCCGTCGATCAGCGGCGTATCCTTCAATACGCGCGCGACACGGGCGGCGTAATCGGTGCCGGCGGGCGCGGCGCCCCTGGCGATGACGGGCGTGGTGGAAAGCGCGACGAACGCGGCGGCGAGCAGGAGCGGTTTGTGCATGACCCGGATGCTAGGGTGAGCGCCGTGGCATCGCAATGGCACCGCAAGCCTAACGCAACGCCAGCGCCCGTTCCCTGAGCCGCTCGATCGCCGCGGCATGGATGCCCGGCGCGGTCACCAGCACGCCGAAGGCCTGGGCGGTCGGGGTGTTGAAGTGGAGCCGCTCGCCGAACGCGTCGCTGGTGTCGGCGCCCGCCTCGCGCGCGATCAGCACGGCGGCGGCGACGTCCCATTCATACCCCCAGCGTAGCGTGGCGACGAGATCGGCCTCGCCGGCCGCGACCATCGCGATACGCAGCGCGATCGAGTTGGGCTTGAACACCGCGACCAGATCGCGGTCCGCCTTGGGCAGACCGTCGCTCGGCACGCGCGCGCCGGCGAACACGTCGCGCGGCGCCACCCTGATCGGCACGCCGTTGCGCGTCGCGCCCTTGCCGGCCTCGGCGCGCCACACCTCCTTGCGCGCCGGCGCGTCGAGCACGCCGAACACCGGCTGCCCGTCCTCGACCAGCGCGATCGACACCGCCCAGCCCGGCCGGTGGCGCAGATAATCGCGTGTGCCGTCGATCGGGTCGACCACCCACAGTTTGCGCCGTTCGAGCCGCGCCGGCTCGTCGATCGTCTCCTCCGACAGCCACCCCGCCTCGGGCAGCAGCGCCTCCAGCCGGGTGCGCAACAGCGCGTCGAGCTCTAGGTCGACCGAGCATACCGGATGGCCCGGCGCCTTGTCCCACCGCGCGAAGTCGCTGTCCCACCGTGCCATGCCGAGCGCGCCGGCCTCGGCGGCGATGCGCGCTACGGCATCCGCGAGACCGTCAGCCACTCGCCACCGTCATGCCGTCGATCCGCAAGGTCGGCACGTTGCTGCCATAGCGGAACACCAGGTCGTTGGCCGGGGTCAGCGCGAGGAACATGTCCTTGAGGTTGCCCGCGATGGTGAACTCGGCGACCGGCCCGGCAATCTCGCCATCCTCGATGCGGAAGCCCGCGGCGCCGCGGCTATAGTCGCCGGTCACGCCGTTGACGCCCATGCCGATCAGCTCGGTGACATAGACGCCGCGCTTGATGTCGCCGATCAGCGTCTCGGGCGGGACGATGCCGGCGGCCATGAACAGGTTGCTGCTCGACACCCCCGGCGCGCCGTTGACGCCGCGCGCGGCATGGCCGGTCGGCTCCAGCCCCAATTGCCGCGCCGAGGCGCTGTCGAGCAGCCAGGTCTCGAGCATGCCGTCGCTGACGATCCGGGTAGCCGACACCGGCAGCCCCTCGCCGTCGAACGGCCGCGAGCGCAGCCCGTGCGGGCGGTGCGGATCGTCGGCGATGTTGACGCCGGGCGCGAACACGCGCTTGCCCAGCGATTCCAGCAGGAAGCTGGTCTTGCGGGTGATCGCCTGGCCGCCGATCGCGCCGATCAGATGCCCGACCAGGCTGGAGCCGATGCGCGGATCGAACACCACCGGCACCGCGCCGCTCTCCATCCGCCCGGGATTGACCCGCGCCACGGTGCGCTCGCCGGCGCGGCGGCCGATCGTCGCGGGATCCTCCAGCGCCTTGCGGTGGCGCGCGCTGTGATAGTCATAGTCGCGCACCATCGCGCCACCCTCTCCGGCAAGCACGCTGGCCGACACGCCATAGCTGGTCGCGGCATAGCAGGCGGCAAAGCCGTGGCTGGTGGCGAGCGCCCATTGCGCGCGCTGCGCGCTGGCCCCGCCGCCCTCGCTGTTGGTCACGCCCGGCACGGCGCGCGCGGCATCCTCGGCGGCGAGCGCCGCGGCCTTCAGCTCCTCCGGCGCCACCGCCCCGCCATCGTCGAGGTCGAGTTGCGGCGGCGCACCCCTGAGCAACCGCTCGGCGGGGGCGAGCCCGGCCCAGGCATCCTCGGGCGCCTCGCGCGCCATCGCCACGGCACGCTCGACCAGCGCGGTCATCGCGTCGTGCGACAGGTCGGACGACGACACGCTCGCCGAGCGCTTGCCGACGAACACGCGCAGGCCGAGCTCGGCGCTCTCCGACCGCCCGACATCCTCCAGCGCCCCGAGGCGGATCGACACCTCGAGCGAGGTATCGGCGGCATAGACCGCATCGGCGGCATCGGCCCCGGCGGCGGTGGCGCGCGCCACGATGTCGGCGGCGCGTTCCTGCGCCTCTTGGTTGGTCAGCATGGGGGCGACTTAGGGAGGCTAGGGGCGAAGGTCAAAACAGTAAGCGCAGGAAATTGGTTCGCGCGGAGGCGCAGAGGCGCTGAGATGTCGGACGCGGGATAGCGGCCGCGGCCACCACCATCCGCGCGTCAGCGCAAGCGGGCTTGTTCATGCGAAGGCGCCAAGGCGCGAAGAATATTCCTTCTCGCTGCGCCTCTGCGCCTCTGCGCGAACCAATCTTCCTCAATTCTTCTCCGCGTCTTCGCGTGAACAAACTCTCTTTCGCGCCTTCGCGCCTTCGTGTGACTCACGTCAGAGGCTCGTCCCCACCACCACGCAGGCGAGGAACATCAGCAGGCCGGCGAAGCGGTTGGAGCGGAACAGCGCGAGGGGCTTGTCGCCGTCGGCCGCGTCGATCCGCACCACCTGAGACCCGAGCTGCAGCGCCACCGGCAGCAGGGCGAGCAGGGCCAGGGGGTCGGGGCGGATGAGCCAGAACGCCGCCGCCCACAGCGCCAGCGCCACGGCGTAGAAGGCCGCGACGCCCTCGCGCACCCGCGACCCCAGGCGCAGCGCCGAGGAGCGCACGCCGACCAGCGCATCGTCCTCGCGGTCCTGCAGCGCGTAGATCGTATCGTAGCCGACCACCCAGGCGATGCTCCCGCCATAGAGCAGCAGCCCGGGCACCGAGAGATTGCCCGTCACCTCGGCCCAGCCGACCAAGGCCGCCCAGGAGAAGACGATGCCGAGCCATGCCTGCGGCCACCAGGTGATGCGCTTCATGAACGGATAGGCCACGACCGGCACCAGGCTGACCAGCGCGACGGCCGATGCATGGACGTTCAGCTGCAGCAGCACGACCAGCCCGACCAGGCACAGGGCCGCGAGCCACGCCCAGGCCGCGCCGGGCGACACCGCGCCGCTGGCCAGCGGGCGGCTGCGCGTCCGCGCCACCTGGCGGTCGAGGTCGCGGTCGACGATGTCGTTATAGACGCAGCCCGCGCCGCGCATCGCGATGGCGCCGAGCAGCAGCCACAGGATCAGCCGCCAGCGCTCGACCGCGCCACCGGCCAGCGCCACGGCCCATGCCCCGGGCCAGAACAGCAGCCACCAGCCGATCGGCCGATCGAACCGCGCGAGCAGGGCGAACGCCCGCAGGCGCGGCGGCAGCGCGCCGACCAGCCCGCGATGCTGGCTGTCGGGCACGATCTCGGCGGGGTCGGTCATGGCATCCCTCAGGCCGGACGCGCCAGCATCAGTGCCTGGCGGGTGGTGCGGCATATCACCTCGTCGCGCTGGTTGAAGCCGACATGCTCGAACGTCACGATCCCCTGCCCCGGCCGCGACGCCGAGGGGCGCAGCGCCTTGACCTCGGTTTCGACATGGATCGTGTCGCCGGCGAACACCGGTTTGGGGAACAGGGTCTCGCTCATGCCGAGATTGGCGACGGTGGTGCCGAAGGTGGTGTCCTGCACGCTCAGCCCGATCACCAGCCCGAGCGTGAACAGCGAGTTCATCAGCGGCCGGCCGAACTCGGTCGTCGCGGCATAAGCATGGTCGATATGCAGCGCCGCCGGATTGAAGGTCAGCGACGAGAACAGCATGTTGTCCATGTCGGTCACGGTGCGCCGGATCTCGTGCGCGAAACGCTGCCCGACCGTGAACTCTTCGAAGTACAGACCCGCCATCGCCCTCACCGCCCTTCCCGTGCCTGGTGGTCGCATCGTGAAAAGCCGAGAACCGGCGGCCACCTTCCAGCACGATGCCATGGCGCCTGCGGCAAAGCCGCGCGGTCGTCAATGCGGTGGGCGCCGGTGAGGCGGGCGGCACGGCGGGGGTGGCGGCGGCTACCTGCTCCCGCCTGTTATCACCTGATAACACCTGTTCCACCTGTAAAGTGATTTTTCGGGTGCCCGGTGTTGGAGCGGACCCGAGATTATCTCGTGCATTTTTCGCGGGTTGGCGCGGAAAATGTTGGCTTGGGAAATCCAACTTAACAGGTGGCGGAGCAGGTGCATTCTACCTGCTAGCAGGTGCCGTAGCAGGTCAGAGCAGGTCCTGCTCGCGACACGGAAATGCCGCGATGATTCCCGCATGATCGACGATGAGAAAGAGACGCGGTGCGCCAGGGGGCATAATGACATGATCGGGGCGGAGGTTGAATCGGGGCGATGATCGTGCCGGGCGGCGCGGGCTGGTGGCAGGGTAGCGGGGTGGGCGCGGGGTTGAATCGCGCCAGGCAAGCGGGCGTTGCCGAAACACCTGGCCGTGCGCCTCGTCAGCGCCGCTTCATCGAGGCGATCATCGCCGCGGAAACGCGCCTGGTCGGGGCGCCGACGATGGTCGAGGCGAGCATGGTCCTGCTGGGCCACACGGGTGAAGAGAGCCTGACGGATTTGCGCGACTTCTGCGCGCGTGGCGGAGTGGACACGGTCCCGTTCGGCGCCGAGCATGTCGATCTCGCGATCGACGCCTTCCGGCGTTTCGGCAGGGGGCGGCACGCGGCGGGCCTCAACTTTGGCGACTGTTTCTCCTATGCGCTCGCCAAGGCGACCGGCGAACCCTTGCTGTTCAAGGGTGACGACTTTTCACAGACCGATATCGAGCGCGCGGGGTGAGGGTGGCCGTGCGCCGAAGCTTGGGACGGCGCTATGTGGAAATCGGCGCTTTGGCTGTCATTCTTGTTTCGATAACTCGGAACGACTATGTTTTGGCAGCGAGCCGAGCCGGATCGCGGTACGGAATCGACGATGAACAGCGTGGCAACCCAGGTGCTGGCGACCGTGAACGCTCCTTATGGAGCGGACCTTTCGACGTATCAGCTCGCGACGATGATCGCCGATCCGAAGAGTGCGATTGATTGCATTGCGCCAGTCTTCGCCTTCTTCTCCGAGGTAAGCCCTGACATGCAGAAGCAGTTCATCACGGCGATGAAGGTCGACGCATCGAAGGTGGCCAACGTCGCCCGCGCATTTTCCGAGCTGTCCGGCTACACGCTGCCGCTGGCAGCCTGAGCGCGGTGGTCGCGCAGCGGCCGAGCCAGTGGCCGGCACTGTTCGACCTGGCCGTGTAAATATTTGACCGCTTCGAGGCTGCGAACGGCTTTTTTCCGGAATGGAGCTTCGGTGGCGGGACTGCCCTGATGCTACAGATCGACCATCGCGAGAGCCACGACATCGACATCTTCCTGAATGACGCCCAGATAATTCCCTACTTGAATCCGGCAACGCAAGGGCATGCGCTTTCGAGGCTGCCCGACGGCTACCAGTCGGATGGCAGCGGCTCCCTGAAACTGGGCTATGATGCCGTTGGAGAAATCGACTTCATCTGCTGCTCGAACATCATCGATGATCCGTACGTACAACAGGAGGTTCGCGGCCATGTGGTGATGTTGGAGACACCAGCCGAGATCGTGGCGAAGAAGGTCTATTTCCGCGGGGGCAGCTTCCAGCCGCGCGACATGTTCGACATGGCTGCCGTGAGCGCTCGTTTCGGGCTGGAATATGTCGCCAATGCCCTGCGCCAATGCGGCACCGACAGATGCGAGATTGCCCTTCGAACGATCGAAAAGGCGAATCCGTCATTCGTCTGATCGATCATTGCGCAACTAATGTATCGCGAACAATATGGTCACCTCGTGACTGAGGCCCAGGACATCAGTCGCCAGCTTCTGCGGCTTGCCATCGCGTGACCGGCCCCGGCGTTGGCCGTCGACGCCTTCCGGCGTTTCGGCACGGGGCGGTGAGGCGGGGCTTATTCGTCACACCCGGCCCTGTAAATCCGACCAAACCCCGACCGTCAATCCACCGCGCATCCCTTTCCCCGAACGAATCCCGAAACTTGCGCCGCGCCGCCCGTGCCACGGCGGCGGCCGGCGCCGGCACTGTTCAGAAAGCCGGTTTTGCGGTAAGCTGAGCGCATATCGTTGGGTGGTTTCTGAGGGGGGGGCTGCATGATGAGGATGATCAAATATGCCGTCACCAGCGCGCTGCTGCTGGTGTCCACGACGTCCGGCGCGCAATCGAGCGACGGCAAGAACCGCAAGATCACCGTGCAGAATATCGGCAGCCAGGCGATCCGCGAACTGTACGCCTCTCCGGTGACGGCGACGACCTGGGAAGAAGACCTGCTCGGCACGCGGACGCTCGGGCCGAACCAGTCGATCGTCGCCAACATCGATAACGGCACCCCCGAGTGCAATTATGACCTGAAGGCGGTGCGCGCGGACAATAGCGAGGCGGTCGAACGTGGCGTCAACGTCTGCGCCAAATCGAAATGGGCGATCGGCGACTCGGGGGACTCGCTAAGCTGATCGCGGATCGGCGGGGCGAGGGGAGTCGATGAATGCGGGCTTTTGGTAGTGGGTCAGCTTGAAAATGATGCGAGAGGCTGGCGGTCGTTTTGCCGCCCGGGCGGGCGGACTACGAATCTCAACGATAGCCGACCCAGATTGCGGTGTAATACTTTTTGGTATATGTGTGTATCGCGCTGAAATTGGAAAGATTGGCGATGGCACGCAACACATCCGTGACGATTGGAGATCACTTCACCGGCTTCATAAGCGAGCAGGTGCAGGCAGGGCGCTATGGCTCAGCCAGCGACGTCGTGCGGGCCGGGCTGCGGCTTTTGGAAGACCATGAAACGAAGGTGAAGGCGCTGCAGGACGCCCTGATTGCCGGCGAACAATCCGGGAAACCACGCCCCTTTGACTTCGAGGCATTCAAAGTCCGAAAGCGGGCGGAGTATGAGGGCGGATGAAGGCCCTTGCCTTCTCGCCTGCGGCGGAAGCCGACATTGAAGGTATTTGGGACTACAGTGCCGACAATTGGGGACCGGATCAGGCCGACCGTTACACCGACGAAATTCGCGATGCCTGCCGTGCGCTGGCTTCTGGCGGGAAGCGAGGAAAAGTGGTCGATGTGCGGTCCGGATATCTGAAGCTCTCAACCGGATCGCACATGATCTATTTCCGCGACCACGGCGACCGATTGGAAATCATGCGCGTCTTGCACGGCAGGCAGGACGTGCAACGACACCTGTAACCACTGTCCGCCGTGGTGTTCCTTCTCATCAGAGACGAGGAATTTGGGCCCAATTTTCAAACTAACCCAATACCCACTACCGGACTTTTTGGCGCCCGTTTTCGATCGAATCCGCTCGCCAATTCTGCAGGGCCCCCGCCCCCTCACACCGCCGGCCGGCTCTCCGCAATCTCCCGCGCGATGGCGAGGCGTTCGAAGGTGCTGTTGACCGAGCGGGCCAGCGTGTCGAGCAGCGCCAGCGCATCGGGCTCGGCCGGATTGTCCTTGCCCCAGAACACGCACAGCGCGGCGACGGGTTCGCTGGTGCCGAGCGGTAATATCGCCATGCTATGTACGAAGGTGCCGAGATAGAACACCGGCGGCACGAGCGGGTCGGCGCGAACGTCAGGGATGAAGATCGGGCGGCGCTCGATCATCGCCCGGGCCGTTATACTGTGCTCGACCGGGAAGCGGCCCCCGGGCCAGAGCGGCGCAATCGAGTCCTCGCCGACATTGACGACATCATCGCCATCGCGGCGCACCAGGGCGACGCCATCGGCGCAGCCGATCGCCCGGGCGCGCGCGCGCAACACCTCCAGCGCGGCCTCGATCGACACCGCGCGGCCGAGCAGCTCGAGCGCCTCCGACATCAGCTTCCAGCGATTGAACCTGATCATCGGTGCGCGATATCCCTCCGAAGTGGCAGGAATAGTCTCAAATCGTAAACCAACCATTCCCGAAGGGCGGAACGGCACCGAAACTGGGTTATGGGCGCCGGGGGTGGGGGCATCTCGCCGCCACCCGGACTCGGTCGGCGCCTATCCCGTTCAAACAAATACCACCCCGGCGAAGGCCCATAGGCGCTAATACCAAGGCGCTGAGATGCTGACGCATCACGCCCTGGAAATGCTCAAGCGCCGCTCGGGCTTAACCAAAGAGCGATGAGTCAAGCTCATCGCTCTTTGGTATAAGTTAAATAAAATATCCTGTAATTTCAAAGTACCCCGTCATGCCGGACTTGTTCCGGCATCCACCGGGTCACATTCTCCACGTTTCGGGGGTTTGGGACACCGGCACAGTGGATGCCGGAACAAGTCCGGCATGACGATTTTGGAAAGAGATGGAAATAAAAACTATTATATTACAATGGTGTATATTCGCAACCTAGCCTATGGGCCTTCGCCGGGGTGGCAACTTATTCCTCTTGTTCGAACGGGATAAGCATCGACCTGTTCCGGGGTGACGAAGGAATCACGCGAAGGCCGGTGCCTTGCGCAGTTGCTGATAGGCGGCGATGACCTTTTGCAGCATCGCCTCGTGGCTGCGGTCGCCGCCATTGCGGTCGGGGTGATAGCGCCGCACCAGCTCGCTGTAGCGCCGACGGAGCGCGCCGCGATCGGCATCGACGTCGAGCCCGAGCACGCCGAGCGAGCGGCGGTCCTCGCCCGACAGCGACCGGCCGTCCTTGCGTTCGGTGACGATGCGCTGGCCGAAGCGGCCGGCGATCGCGTCAAGCGGGTCGCTAAAATCGGCCCAGCGCGGCGGGCGATCACCGGCATTGGCGGCGAAGGCGCGGGTCTCGCGCTCCCAGCCGGCGAAGGGGCGCTGCGCATCGTGGATCTCGTCCGCGGTCATGCCGGAGAAGAAGTTATAGCGTGCGTTGAACGCGCGGACATGGTCGAGGCAGAACCAGCGATAGGGCCGCGGCCCCTCGCCATCGATCAGCGGCCCTTCCGCCGGGGGCGCGCGGAATTCGCCCGGCTGGTCGCAGCCCGGCTCCATGCATTGCTGCCCCGCGCCCTCGATGCGGCCGTGGAAGCGCGCGTTCGGCCGGTCTTTCCTGTCGTTTTCCCGCGCCACGCGGCTCCCCGAATTGGCAAAAGGGCTTATATAGGCGGCATGACGACCATCGCCACCGCCCCGCTCGCCGAAATCATCGCCGCCCGTCTCTCCGCCGCGCTCGACCCGGCACGGCTGGAAGTGATCAACGAAAGCCATCTCCATGCCGGCCATCTCGGCGATGACGGCAGCGGCGAATCGCATTTCGCGGTGAAGGTGGAGAGCGCGGCATTCGCCGGGCTCAACCGCGTCGCGCGGCAGCGGCTGGTCAACAAGGCGCTGGCCGATCTGCTCGCCACGCGCATCCATGCGCTGTCGATCCGCGCCACCGCGCCGGGCGAGGCGGTGTGACGCTGGCGCGACGCCCGGCGGCGCGCATCCTGCTGCTCGACGACCGGGGCCGGGTGCTGCTGTTCCGCTTCACCGCGGCCGACCGCGCGCCCTTCTGGGCGACGCCGGGCGGCGCGCTCGACCCGGGCGAGGATTTTGCCAGCGCCGCGCGGCGCGAGCTGCGCGAGGAGACCGGGCTCGACCTGGCGTGCGGGGCGGAGGTACATGCCCGCACGGTCGAATTCACCACGCTGGAGGATGTCCGCGTGACCGCCGACGAGCGCTATTTCCTGGTCCGCGCCGGCGCCTTCACGCTCGACACCAGCGCGCATACCGAACTCGAACGGCGCGTGATGCAGACGCATCGCTGGTTCGAGCGCGCCGATCTGGGCGACTGGCCGGAAATCATCTTTCCCGAGGATATCGCCACGATCCTCGCCTTGGCGGAGGCCGAACATGCCTGACGACGTCGTGCTGCAGACGATCACCCCGACGACGCACGATCTGGGCGGCTTCAAGGTCCACCGCACGCTGCCGTCGCGGCCGCGCACCATGGTCGGGCCGTTCCTGTTCTTCGACCAGATGGGGCCGGCGCATCTCGCGGTCGGCACCGGCGTCGACGTGCGGCCGCACCCGCACATCAACCTCGCCACGGTGACCTATCTGTTCGACGGCGCGATCGACCATCGCGATTCGCTCGGCACCTATGCGACGATCGAGCCCGGCGCGGTCAATCTGATGACCGCCGGGCACGGCATCGTCCATTCCGAACGCTCGCCGGCGGGCGAGCGCGCGCACGGGCCGGAGCTGTCGGGCATCCAGACCTGGCTGGCGCTGCCCGAGGCGGACGAGGAGATGGACCCGGCATTCGAGCATGTCGCGCGCGCCGACCTGCCGGTGATCGCGGCGCATGGCGCGACGGCGCGGGTCATCATGGGCAGCCTGTGGGGCGCGGCGGCGCCGACCACGATTTATGCCGGGACGATCTATGCCGACATCGCGCTCGACCCAGGCGCCAGCGTGCCGATCGACGCGGCGGCGGAGGAGCGCGCGGTCTATCTCGCGATCGGCGAGGCGACGCTCGACGGCGTGCCGCTCGAGCTGCACACGCTCTATGTGCTGAAGCCGGGGGTGGCGACGTCGCTGACCTCCGCCAAGGGTGGCCGCGCGATGCTGTGCGGCGGCGACGCCTTCGCCACCCCGCGCCATGTGTGGTGGAACTTCGTCTCCTCGCGCCGCGAGCGCATCCAGGAGGCGAAACGCGCGTGGCAGGCGGGGGAGTTCCCCAAGGTGCCGGGGGATGATGTGGAGTTCATCCCGATCCCCGAGGTGCCGCTGACGGTGAGTTATCCTTGACCTTCTCAGCCCCTCCCCTTCAGGGGAGGGGTTGGGGTGGGGGCTATCCCCAAGCGCGGCGTTTGCGGCACTCCCCCACCCCCAACCCCTCCCCTGAAGGGGAGGGGCTTAATGGGAGCCGTGATGACCGACACCTTCAACCTCGAACCCGTCACCCTCCCGACCGGCGTCACGCTCGACGTCGCGGTGGCGGGCGACCGTGCCAATCCGCCGATCATCCTGCTCCACGGCTTTCCCGAATCGCACCGCACATGGCGCCACATCATCCCCGATCTGGCGCGCGACCATTTCGTGCTCGCGCCCGACCAGCGCGGCTATGCCGGGTCGTCCAAGCCGGAAGGCGTCGCGCATTACGCGCCCGACAGGATCGTCGGCGACCTGCTCGCGCTGGCCGACCATTTCGGCATCGACCGCTTCACCCTGGTCGGCCATGACTGGGGCGGCGCCGTCGCCTGGATGGCGGCGTTGCAGCACCCGCGGCGCGTCGCCCGGCTGGTGATCATCAACGCGCCGCACCCCTTCATCTTCCAGAAGACGATGTTCGACGACCGCGCGCAGCGCGAGGCGAGCCAGTATATCCGCGCCTTTCGCAACCCCGGCCTCGAAAAGCATATCGAGACGATCGGCCTGTCGGCCTTTTTCGACGGCAGCTTCATGCGCCACACCGATTTCGCCAACGTCGCCGACGAGAAGCCGGTCTATCTCGCGCAATGGGGCCAGCCCGGCGCGATGACCGCGATGCTCAACTGGTACCGCGCCAGCGCGATCCAGGTGCCGGCGATGGACGAGGAGCCGCCGCGCCCGGCCTTTCTCGACGCGCCCTTCCCGCCGCTCATGGTGCCGACTTTGGTCGTCTGGGGGCTGGGCGACAAGGCGCTGCTGCCGAGCCAGCTCGACGGCCTCGACCAGCTCGTACCCGGCGTGCGCATCGTCAAGGTCGATGCCGGGCATTTCGTGCCGTGGGAGAATCCGGCGGCGGTGATCGCGGCGATGCGCGACTGGGGGGTGTAGGCGGCTGCTCACCTTCCGGGCGGGTGTCCAGCAAATGCCGTGCTCCTGCGCACGCAGGAGCCCAGGTTGCAGGCGCGGCGTTTATGGCCTTGGGTTCCTGCGTGCGCAGGAACACACCGCCTTGTTGCGAGGGCGCGCGCGCCGCATGCGGCAACTTTAGACGGGAAACGAAATGCTGCGCGTGCGTCGCGCGTCGGTTTCGCTATAGGCCGGCCGTGTGACGCTATTGACCGCCCAGCACCGTGATCTGCAACAACTGGCCGAACGCCAGCGGCTGCGCCGTCTCCAGCCGCGCGCCGGGCTGGATTTTTCGTCCAACGACTATCTCGGCCTGGCCGATGCCCCGCGGCTGCGCGAGGCGGTGGCGGCGGCGCTGGCGCGCGGCGTGGCGATCGGATCGGGCGGGTCGCGGCTGCTGCGCGGCAACGATCCCGAGCATGAGGCGCTGGAGGCCGAGGCGGCGGCGTTCTTCGGCAGCGAGACGGCGCTGTTCTTCTCCAGCGGCTATGCCGCCAACACCGCCCTGCTCGCCACCCTGCCGCAGCGCGGCGACCTGCTGGTGCATGACGCGCTGATCCATGCCAGTGCGCATGAGGGCATGCGGCTCGGCCGCGCCGAGCATGTCGCGACGCCGCACAACGACGCCGGCGCGGTCGACGAGGCGATCGCCGCGTGGCGGCGCGGCGGCGCGACCGGGCGGGCGTGGATCGCGGTCGAGAGCCTCTATTCGATGGACGGCGACCGCGCGCCGCTCGCCGAGCTCGCCACGGTCGCCGCGCGGCATGACGCGATGCTGCTGGTCGACGAGGCGCATGCCACCGGCGTGTTCGGCGCGGACGGGCGCGGGCTCGCCGCCGATCTCGAGGGGCGCGACAATGTCATCACGCTGCACACCTGCGGCAAGGCGCTGGGCTGCGAGGGCGCGCTGCTCTGCGGGCCGCGCATCGCGCGCGACTTCCTGGTCAATCGCGGGCGCGGCTTCATCTTCTCGACCGCGCCTTCGCCGCTGATCGCCAGCGCGGTGCGCGAGGCGTTGCGCATCCTTGCCGACGAGCCCGAGCGGCGCGCGCGGCTGATGGCGCTGGTCACGCTGGCCGAGCGCGCGCTCGCGCCGTGCGGCGTCGCGCCGACCGGCTCGCAGATCCTGCCGCTGGTGATCGGCGAGGACGGCGCGACGATGCGCATGGCCGCCGCGCTGCAGGAGGCCGGCTTCGACGTGCGCGGCATCCGCCCGCCGACTGTGCCGGCCGGCACCGCGCGGCTGCGCATCTCGCTGACGCTCAATATCGGCGCGGCGGAGATCGCCGCACTGGCCGAGGCGATCACGGTGTTGCCGCGATGAGCGGGCCGACGCTGATCGTCACCGGCACCGACACCGATGTCGGCAAGACGGTGTTCGCCGCCGCGCTCGCCGGGGCGCTGGGTGCGAGCTACTGGAAACCGGTCCAGGCCGGGCTCGATCCACGCGGCGACACCGAGAGCGTCGCGGCGCTGTCCGGCGCGCGCATCCTGCCCGAGGCCTATCGCCTGACCACGCCCTGTTCGCCGCACCGCGCCGCCGCGATCGACGGCGTGACGATCGACCCGGCGCGGCTGGCGCTGCCCGAGGTCGACGGGCCGCTGGTGGTCGAGGGCGCCGGCGGCGTGCTGGTGCCGCTGAGCGCCGATTTGCTGTTCGCCGACCTGTTCGCGCGCTGGGCTCGCCCGGTGGTGCTCGTCGCGCGCACCGCGCTCGGCACGATCAACCACAGCCTGTTGTCGATCGAGGCGCTGCGCCGGCGCGGCGTGCCGCTGCTCGGCATCGCGTTCATTGGCGACGAACAGGCCGACAGCGAAGCGACCATCGCCCGGCTCGGCGGCGTCACGCGGCTCGGCCGTCTGCCCCGGCTCGATCCGCTCGACCGGGAGGCGCTGGCCGCCGCCTTTGCCGCGCATTTCGACCTGGCGGACTTCCGATGACCGGCTCGCCGATCTGGCACCCCTTCACCCAGCACGGCCTGAACGAGCCGATCCCGCGCGTCACGCATGGCGAGGGCGCGGTGCTGCACACGGACGACGGGCGCCGCATCGTCGATGGCATCTCGTCCTGGTGGGTGACGACGCACGGCCATTGCCACCCGCGCATCGTGACGGCGATCGCGGAACAGGGCGCGAAGCTCGACCAGATCATCTTCGCCGGCTGGACGCACGAGCCGGCCGAGACGCTGGCGCGCGGGCTGACCGCGATCATGCCGGCCGAACTGACGCGGGTGTTCTTCTCCGACTCGGGTTCGACCAGCGTCGAGGTCGCGCTCAAGATGGCGCTCGGCTACTGGGCCAATCGCGGGGCCCCGCGCGGCCGCATCCTCGTGATGGAGCACAGCTATCATGGCGACACGATCGGCGCCATGTCGGTCGGCGCGCGCGGCGTGTTCAACGCGGCCTATGCGCCGCTGCTGTTCGATGTCGGCACGCTGCCCTTTCCCGTGGCGGGCGCGGAACAGGCGACGCTCGACGCGCTGGAGGCGGCGTGCCGCGACGCGCCCGCCGCGCTGATCGTCGAGCCGCTGATCCTCGGTGCGGGCGGGATGCTGATCTACCCGCCATGGGTGCTGGCCGAGATGCGCGCGATCTGCGCGCGGCACGGCGTGCTGTTCATCGCCGACGAGGTGATGACCGGCTGGGGTCGCACCGGCACGCTGCTCGCCTGCGAACAGGCCGGCGTGGTGCCCGACCTGCTCTGCCTGTCCAAGGGGCTGACCGGCGGCGCGGTGCCGCTCGCGGTGACCATGGCGAGCGAGGCGATCTACGACGCGCATCTGTCCGACGACCGGGCGAAGATGTTCTTCCACTCGTCGAGCTACACCGCCAACCCGATCGCCTGCGCCGCCGCCAACGCCAACCTCGCCATCTGGCGCGACGAGCCGGTGCTGGCGCGCATCGCCGACCTGGCGGCGCGACAGGCGGCGCGGCTGGCGAACCTCGCGCGGCTGCCCGGGGTGACGAACGCCCGCGCGCTGGGCACGATCGTCGCGCTCGATCTGGTCGACGCGGGCGGCGCCGGTTATCTGTCCCAGCTCGGCCCGCGCCTGCTGGCGCACTTCCGCGCGCACGACCTGCTGCTGCGCCCGCTCGGCAACACCGTCTATGTCATGCCGCCCTACTGCATCGACGATGCCGATCTCGACCGGCTCCATGACGGGATCGCCGGGGCGATCGAGCGTCTCGGCTGAGCGCATCGGCCGCGCCCGCCGACTCCGTACATATCCCAATGTCGGGCGCCCGACCGCCATCCTAGCCTCGGCGCGACTTAACGCCAGGAGGCCGATATGAAGAACATATTGCTGCTCGCCCATGACGATGCCGGGCAGGAGGCCCGTTTCCAGGCCGCGCTCGACGCGACGCGCGCGCTCGAAGGGCATCTCATCTGCCTCGACGTGGCCGTGATGCCGCTGGTGATCGATACCGGCTATCCGGGCGACACCGGCCTCGCCACGCTGTTGCACGACGAGTGCGCGCGTGAGGCGACCAATCGCAGCCGGCTCGAAGCCCGGCTGGCGCATGAGGACGTGGCCTGGGAGTGGCATGAGACGACCGGCGCGCTCGCCACCTGCCTCGCCGGCGCCGCCGACCTGGCCGACCTGATCGTGGTCAATCGGCAGCTCGACGACTTCCCGCTGCCCGACATGCGTGTCGTCGCCGGCGAGCTGGTCGTGCGCTCGGGCAAGCCGGTCCTCGCCGTTCCCGACGACCTGAAGCGGCTCGATCTCGACCAGGCGTTGATCGCGTGGGACGGCTCGAAGGCATCGTCGGACGCGTTGCGCGCCGCCGTGCCGCTACTGCGGCATTCCACGCGCGTGACGATCGTCGAGATCGACGACGGGTCGGTGAGCACGCCGGCCGAGGATGCCGCGGCCTATCTGTCGCGTCATGACGTCCATGCCGAGATCCGCCGTCTGTCGCCCGGCGAGGGCGGCGCGCCGGCGGCGCTGCTCGCCGAGGCGTCGCGTCCCGGTATCGGCTATGTCGTGATGGGCGGCTTCGGCCACCGGCGTTTCGTCGAGGCGCTGTTCGGCGGCGTGACGCGCACGATGCTGGCCAAGTCGCCGGTGCCGGTGTTTCTCGCCCACTGACCGGCGTCCGTGGCGATGATCGGCTTCTACGCCGCCAGCGCGCCACTCGTGCCGGCCATGCTGCCGGGCGACGGGCGATCAAACGGCCCGCCGCGACGGGCCGCGCCGATTCCGCGCCAGCCCGACGGCGCTCGGTAAAACTACCGATAGGGCCGCGCGGGCCCCGGGCGTAGAATGGCGCCTACCGATCCGAGGAGGACGACATGACCAGCGAACCCGCACCACAGCCCGCGCGCCATCACGAGGTCATGCCGGGCGAGGCGTTGTTCCCGGCCTTCGCGCTATGGCAGGAATCCTTCGCGCTCGGAACGATGTGGTGGAATGCCATGATGGGCGCCTATTGGCCGGCGTATCATCCTTTCCACCACCGGCAGGCGCATCACGATCCGCACCACCAGCTGGTCGTGCCGGACCCGATCGAAGAGGAAGGCGAGCGCGCTCTGCTCGCCTGATCGCCGCTTCCACCGACACCGGCGTGCTCAGCCCACGCCGCTATCGGGTGGCGCTCTGCAGATAGGCGATCAGGTTGGCGCGATCGGCCGGGTTGGTGAGGCCGGCAAACGCCATCCTGTTGCCCGGCACCAGCTTGGCGGGGCTGGTCACATAGCTGTCGAGCGTGGCCGCGGTCCATGTGATCTTCGCCGCCTTCATCGCCGGCGAATAAGCGAAACCCGGGACCGTGCCGGCCTTGCGACCGAACAGCCCGGCGAGGCTCGGGCCGATCTTGGTCGCGCCGGGCGCGACATCGTGGCAGATCGCACAGCGCAGGAACACCGTCTTGCCCTTTACCGGGTCCCCCGCCGGCGCCGGGGCGCCGGCCCAGGCGGTCGAGGCGACGAGACCCGCCAGCGCCAATGACGCGGCGACCACCGATCCGGAGACGCGCACCCTGTTCCTGCCGATCATTTCCCGTTCCTCATTTCCCACATCATCCCATATTTCCCTGCCGCGCCCGGGCCAGGGGCCATCTCACCGCCGAATAAGCCGCCCGCGGCTTACCAAAGGCTGAACGGCGGCCTTCTGGCATGTCTTCGAGCGATCGGCCGATCAAACGGCGCGCTCGAAGATCGCGGCGAGACCCTGGCCGCCGCCGATGCACATCGTCTCGAGCCCGTAGCGGCCACCGCGACGTTTCAATTCGCGCACGAGATTGGCGAGGATGCGGCCGCCGGTGGCACCGATCGGATGGCCGAGCGATATAGCGGAACCGTTGACGTTGAGCATCTCGCGGCGCGAATCATCGTCGCTCCATCCCCAGCCCTTGAGGCAGGCGAGGACCTGTGGGGCGAAGGCCTCGTTGAGTTCGACCAGGTCGATGTCGCCCCAGCCAAGGCCGCTGCGGGCGAACAGTTTCTCGGTCGCGGGCACGGGGCCGATGCCCATCCGCGACGGCTCGCAACCCGCCGCCGCCCAGCTGTGAAACCAGGCGGACGGCGCAAGCCCGAGCGACGCGAGCTTGTCCTCGGCGACCACCAGACAGGCGGCCGCGGCATCGTTCTGCTGGCTGGCGTTGCCGGCCGTCACCACCCCGCCCTTTTCGATCGGCTTGAGCAGCGCGAGCGATTCGGGCGTCGCGTCGCTGCGAATGCCCTCGTCACGCGCGAACAGCACCGGATCGCCGCGCTTCTGCGGCACCGCCACCGGGACCAGCTCATCGTCGAACTTGCCCTGCGCCCAGGCGTTGGTGGCGCGCTGGTGGCTTCCCGCGGCATAGAGGTCGCAGGCTTCGCGACTGATGCCATAGTCGGACGCGAGGTTGTTCGCGGTCTCGATCATGCCGCTGATCACGCCGCAACGCTCGATCGGCTGCGACATCACCCGCCCACGCGTCAGGCGATCATGCAACATGGTCGATCCCGAGCGCGCGCCGTGGCGATGATCGATCGAATAATATTCGACGTTCGACATGCTTTCGACGCCGCCGGCGATGACGACGTCGGCGGCCCCGGTCTGGATGCGCATCGCGGCATCGATCACGGCCTGGAGGCCGCTGCCGCAGCGGCGGTCGAGCTGGACACCGGGCACCGAGATCGGCAGCCCCGCCGCGAGCGCGGACCAGCGCCCGATGCACGGCGCCTCGCCATTGCCATAGCCTTGCGCGAAGACGACGTCGTCGATCCGTTCGGGATCGACGCCGGTCCGCTCGATCAGCGCCCGGATCACGATCGCGCCGAGGTCACCGGCCTGGATCGAGGCCAGCGCGCCCAGGAACTTGCCGACCGGGGTCCGGATCGGGGCGACGATGGCGGCTCTGCGCATGGGAAATCCCGTTCTCATGTCAGTTGGCGGCGGTGGCCCCATGGACCATTGCCTTGGTGGTGATGGTTTGCAGAATCTGCGACGTGCCCTCGTAGATTCGAAACAGGCGGACGTCACGAGAGAAGCGTTCGACCCCAAATTCGGCCATGTCGTGGATCTGGACCGCACGGTCGGCGACACGCTGCCTCAGCGCAACGCGCGATGCTTGCCCAATCCGCTTCTCCGGTTGAGTGAGGCACGTCTCTTGCTGCTCAGCGACCTCCAGATCGGGCCATGCCGTTGACGGAACGAACCCGCCGTACCCCTCGGTTTCAGCAAGGAGATCGCGAAAGCAGCCGCGCACCAATTCTCTCGCTCCTCCCTGATCCAGTTCTTCTGTCGCAATAATCACAAACGCCTCCTTCAACCTCCCGGCAAAGATGGCGGCGAGTGACTTGGCCTTGGCGTAGCTGCACGAACCGAGGGACGGCAGACTTCTCCCATGCCCAGCCGCTGACGCACATCGCTCGGCACGCGCAAGCGCATGTGAAAAGCACCGTTCCTGCGCTGGAGGTGTGGGGCGCCGGTTCCGCTCATGCGGGGCGTCTCGGCCAAGTGCCCCACCATGCTCGGGCTGGCCCAACCGATATTATACCCTCGGTTGAAGGGAGTCGCCGCGAGGCGATGTGTACCGACGTGTGTGGCGGGTCGGGCGGCAGCGAGGAAGGGCTAAAAGTAAGCCGTTGATACGCCAGCATAAAGCTGGCTTTTGGTGGACAGGGCTGGATTCGAACCAGCGTACGCTTGCACGGGCAGATTTACAGTCTGCTGCCTTTAACCACTCGGCCACCTGTCCAGATAAGCCGCTAAAAAAGCGAGGCGGTCCCATGCCGAGCGGTGGCCCGTGTGTCAACGCCTTGCGCCGCGGGTCGGGCACGAATAGCGCTGGTATCGCTGCCGACCCAGGTCGTGGTGACCGATCCTTATGCGCAAAGTGACGACGATGACCCATGACGCGACCTGCACGCTCCGCGGAGGCAAGGCCTGATGGCGCGCCGCGGACACCGCCCGTCCCAGGCACCCGGCGGCCGCCCACGCTTCTGGGGCCGCCACGCCGTCACCGCCGCTTTGGCCAATCCCGAGCGCCTCGTGCGCAAGATGTGGGCGACGCGCGAGGCGCTGGCCGGGCTCGACATCCCGCCGGTGATCCCGATCACCTTCGCCGACGTCACCGATCTCGCCCGGCTGGTGCCGGGCGACGCGCCGCACCAGGGCCTCGTCATCGAGGTCGATCCACTCGACGACGTGTGGCTCGGCGACCTGCTCGATCAGGGCGCGAACGACAGGCGCCCGCTGGTCGTGCTCGACCAGGTCACCGATCCGCACAATGTCGGCGCGATCCTGCGCTCGGCCGCCGCGTTCGACGCGCTCGGCATCGTCACCCAGGATCGTCATTCGCCGCCCGAGTCCGGCACCATCGCGCGGTCCGCCTCGGGCGCGCTCGAGCTGGTGCCCTGGGTGCGGGTGGTCAACCTCGCCCGTGCGCTGGAGGAGATCGCCGAAGGCGGCTTCTGGCGTATCGGCCTGGCCGGCGACACCCAGCAGACGCTCGCCCAGGCGATGGGCGAGGCACGCATCGCGCTGGTGCTCGGCGCCGAGGGCGAGGGGCTGCGCCACAACACCGCCGAGCATTGCGACGAGCTTGCGCGCCTGCCGATCTCGCCTAAGGTGGAGAGCCTGAACGTGTCCAACGCGGCGGCGATCGCGCTCTATGCGGTGACGACACGGGGCTGACAGCCGGGGGATATCATATGGGCCGTTTGTTCAAGGTCGCGCTGGCGCTGCTCCTGCCGCTCGTGCTGGCCAGTTGCGTGCTCGCGCCGGGCAAGTTCGTCTCGACGCTCAGGATCGATGCCAACCGCCATTTCACCTTCAGCTATGTCGGTGAGGTCTATGCCGTCGACATGAGCGACAGCATGAACGGGCTGGGCGGCACGCCGAGCGACAGCGCCACGCCGGCCAGCAGCGACGGCGACGCCCCGACGATGCAGAACCTCGCCTTCCAGAGCGAGGGCAAGGAAGACCCGGCCAAGAAGAAGGCCGCCGCCGACGCGCGCAACCGCCAGATCGCCGCCGCGCTGTCGAAGGAGGCGGGCTATCGCAAGGTGACCTATCTCGGCGATGGCAAGTTCCAGATCGACTATGCCGTCTCAGGCACGCTCGATCACACCTTCGTCTTCCCCTATAATCTCGACGCCGAGGCGGTGTTCCCGTTCGTCGTGGTCGAGCTGCGCGCCAATGGCACGGTGCGGGTCAAGGCACCCGGCTTCGCCGCCGACGACAATTCGAAGAGCGTGCCCGGCGCGGGCCAGCAGACCAGCAAGCTCGACGGCGTGTTCACGCTCGACACCGATGCCGAGATCGTCAGCCAGAACAATGAGGAAGGCGCCACGCCGGGCACTGCCGGGCGCAAGACGATCAGCTGGAAAGCGACCCCGCTGACCAAGGACGCGCCAACGGCGGTACTGCGGTTGAAATAGTTCTCCCTCGCCCCTTCAGGGGAGAGGGTTGCGCAGACTTGGTCCGCGTTCTTCACGCGGGCCTAGTCGGAGCTGGGAGAGGGGTGTGCGGCGCGCTTGCGCCGCGCGGTCGCCATGCGACCGCTCAACCCCTCTCCCAACCTCCGCTAGGCAGCAAGCTGCCAAGCTGCGGTATCCCTCTCCCCTGTCCAGGGGCGAGGGAGACAGGGATCAATCCTCAGCGGCGATGGTGACCTTCATGCCGTCGAGCGCATCACCGAACTCGACCTGGCACGACAGGCGCGAATATTCGTTCCGGTCGCTCGACGAATCGAGCAGGTCGTTCTCGTCCTCGCTCATCTTCGACAGTTTGGCAGCAAATTCCGGATCGACATGCACATGGCAGGTGGCGCACGAGCAACAGCCGCCGCACAGGGCGAGCAGTTCGTCGACGCCGGCGTCGCGGATCACCTCCATCACCGAAAGGCCCGCCTCGCCCATGATCACGCGTTCTTCCCCTTCGCGGGTCACGACGATAAGCTTCGGCATCAGGTCACTCCTCCTAGTCGCAGCCCCCATGCCGACCACCGCGACATGAATCAAGGAATCTCGTCATGGGCCTGAGCGCCGCGCAACTGCATATCGCGCTCGACGACCTGGCACGGCGCGAGTCGGCCTTCGCCGCGGCGCTCGCGCGCGTCGGCTATCCCGAGCCGCGCATCCGCGAGCCCGGCTATGCCACGCTGCTGCGCACGATCGTCGGCCAGCAGGTCAGCACCAAGGCGGCGGAGAGCGTGTGGCGCAAGCTGGAGGGCATCGTCGGCCCGTTGACCGACCCCGGCAACATCGCCCGCGCCAGCGACGAACAACTGCGCGAGGCCGGCCTGTCGCGGCAAAAGGCGAGCTATGCCCGCAGCCTCGCCGAGGAGGTGACGAGCGGCCGGCTCGACCTCGACAACCTCCCCGCCGACGACGAGGAGGCGATCGCCGCGCTGGTTCACATCAAGGGCATCGGGCGCTGGTCGGCCGAAATCTACCTGTTGTTCGCCGAGGGCCGGCCGGACATCTGGCCGGCCGGCGACCTGGCGGTGCAGATCGAGGTCGGCCGCATCCTCGGCCATGACGCGCGCCCGTCGGAAAAGCTCACCCGCGAACTGGCCGAAGCCTGGCGCCCGCATCGCGGCGCGGCGGCGATCCTCGCCTGGCACCATTATAATTCGGACATGGCAGTGGTGTGAGGGGGGTCGGGGACCTGTGACATAATTCAGGTCGCTACGCCGAAACTACAACGGTGTTCCTCCGCACGCGGGAGCACGGAGTGGTGTTGGATAATTTTGTCAGTAGGGCCGTTACGGCCCTACTCGCTTGCCCAGCACCGCGGCGACATAGTTGATCGGCGCATGGTCGGCACCGGTGCGGAGCCAGACATGGCCGCGCCTGAGGCCGCGGTGGCGCAGATAGGCGAGATCGCCGAGCAGCCGGTCGATCACCCGCCCGATCAACCCCGGCGGCGGCCAGTGCACCGCGCCGTGCCGGTCGACATAGTGCATCTCGGCGACGTGCCGAAACCAGATCGGCGGCGGCAGGTTGGTGACGAAATCATAGCAGCCGACATAGCGCCGCACCGGCCGCCCGGCGAACTGCCGCGCGAAGTCGCGCCCGCCGACGCGCGGCGCGCCGAAGGTGACCAGCTCGGCATCGGGATGGAGCCCGGCCATCAGGGTCGCCATCGCCGCGCCGAGACTGTGGCCAGTGACGATCAGCGCGCCGGCCGGCCGCGCGGCGAGCCATTCGTCGATCGGTGCGCGCAGCCGGTCATAGGCCCGCCAGAAGCCGCGATGGACGCGGCCGACGCCCGGCCAGGGCCGCGGCAGGAACTGCGCATCGTCGATCAGGTCGCCGCGATCATCGGCCTGGGTGCCGCGAAACGCGACGAAGCTGCGCCCCTCCCCGTCCGTGACGCCGAGCGCATAGATGCCGAGTTGCGGCCTGCCACCAACCCGCGGCACGAAGAACAGCCGCACCTCGCCATAGCCCGCCGCCGCCAGCGCCGCGCGCAGCTCGGCCTCGGCCCCGGCATCGCTCTCCGCCCGGACATAGGCGAGGCGCGACAGCTCGGCGCAGCGCGCATCGACGCTCCAGCTGGCATCGACCGGCAGCGGCGCCCGGCTCTCGGGCCGGAACAGCGCCGCACCGGACGAATCATAGTCCACGCCCCACCGGGCCTATTTCGACAGGTCGGTGAACAGCGAGAGATAATAAGTGATGCCCGGCGCGATGTTGGAAACGGGCGTGCGTTCGTTCAGGCCGTGGCTGAAATCGTCCGAATCCTTGATGAAGGTCGGGCTGGCGCCATAGCTCGCTATGCCCTTGTTGCGGAAATACATGCTGTCGCTGGCGCCCGACGCCATGCTCGGGAACACCGGCACGCCGGGGCGCACCTTGCCCATCGCCTTGTTCACGGCCGCGATGAAATCGGCGCGCATCGGCGAGGCGTCGGACGGCAGCGAGCCTTCGGTCACGTCGCGGATCGTCACGCCCGGATCGGCGGCGACGCGCTGTAGCTCGGCCATGATCTCGGGCAGCTTGTGGCCCGGGAAGATGCGGCAATTGATATTGGCGGTGGCGCGCTGCGGCAGCGCGTTCAATGCGTGGCCGCCGCTGACCATGGTCGAGACGCAGGTCGTGCCGATCTTGCCGACCGTCTCGTAATTGGCGGTCAGCGTGGCGATCGCCGCCTTGTCGGTCGGGTCGGCGGCGAAGGCGCGCATCGCCGCGGCGATGGCCGGCTCCTCATATTTCGCCGCCTGGACGAAATAGGCGCGGGTCAGGTCGCTGAGCTCGGGCTTGAACTGATACTGCCCGATGCGGACCAGGGCGGCGGCGAGCTGGTTGATCGCGTTGACCGGGCGCGGCGCCGAGCTGTGGCCGCCCGGATTGGTCACGCTCAGCTCGAAATCGGCATAGGTCTTCTCGGCGCCCTGCCAGGTGAAGTACAAGGGCGCGCCGGTCTTCTCGTCGAACTTGCCGCCGCCGCCATCGATGTTGAGCACCAGATCGGCATTGGCCAGTCGGTCGGCGATCATCGCCGAGGTCTTCATCACCGTTTCCTCGTCGCCCGAAAATTCGATCACGATGTCGCGCCGCGGCTTGTAGCCCGAGCGCTTGAGCTCGATCAGCGCGGCGATGGCGATCGTGCCGTCGAGCTTCATGTCGGTCGCGCCGCGCCCATAGAGATAGCCATTCTCGACCACCGGCGTGAACGGGTCGCGCTGCCAGTCGGCCGGCTTGGCCTCGACCACGTCCATATGGCCGGAGATGACCAGCGGCTTGAGCTTCTGGTCCGACCCATGCCAGCGGGCGATGAGAAAGGCGGTGTCGTCTACCGGCGTGATCGTCACATCGGCATCGGCGAAGCCGCCCGCGACCAACGCCGCCTTGTAGAGCGCGGCGACCTGCGGCGTCTGGTTGCCGGGGCCACGCACCGAGCGCAGCGCGATCGCCTGCCTGGCGAGCTCGAGCGCTTGCGCCTCGGCCTGGGGATGGCCCTGGGGCGGAGCCGCCGGCGCGCCTGTTGCGTGGAGTGGCGCCGCCAGGGTCACCGCCGCCATCATCGCTATTGCCGCTCGTTTCATGTCAGATCCCTTGTTGCCGCCGCTATGGCGCGCGATGCCACACCTGGTCGCGGCAGATGAAGATGAACGCGCAGCCATGCACCGCCAGCGTCCCGTCCGCATTGCGCGACAAGCTGCCCTTGACGAACAGCCCATCCTCCGGACTGTAGAGCTTGCCCTGCCACTTGTCGCCGCGATCGACGAAATCGATGATCACCGGCAGGCCGACCAGCGGGCGCTGGCGCTGGGCGTGGTCGGGGTTTCGCGTATCGGTGGTCGGCGGGTTCTTCACCCCCGACAGCACCCTGATGATATGCCCGCACATCCTCGTGCCGCACGGCGCGATTTCGACCAGCGCCTTGGTGTCCTTGGTGATCCAGCGCCCGACGATCGTGGTTGCGGCTTGCGCGGGCGCGGTAAAGGACAGCAAGAGCAGGGCAATAAAGACGATTCGCATCAGGTGATCCCGTAGTGACCGGGCAATTCATGGAGCGTGAACAGTGAACGGTAAATGGCGGATCGGCATTATCGGCGGCTCGGGCCTCTATGCGATCGACGCGCTTGACGATCCGACCTGGCGCCGGATCGAGACGCCATGGGGCGATCCGTCGGACGAATTGCTGTTCGGGTCGCTCGGCGAGGTCGATCTGGTGTTCCTGCCGCGCCACGGTCGCGGCCATGTCATCGCCCCGTCGGAGATCAACTTTCGCGCCAATATCGATGCGCTGAAGCGCGCCGGCTGCACCGACATCCTCGCCCTCTCGTCGATCGGCTCGTTGCGCGAGGATCTGCCGCCGGGGCATTTCGTGGTGGTCGACCAGTTCATCGACCGCACCGTCGCGCGGCCGGCAAGCTTTTTCGGCAATGGCATGGTGGCGCATGTCTCGATGGCCGAGCCGGTCTGTCCACGCCTGTCGGACATCGCGGAACAGGCGGTGCGCTCCGCCGGCGGCGCGGTGACGCGCGGCGCGACCTATCTGGCGATGGAGGGCCCGCAATTTTCCAGCCGGGCCGAGAGCCTGCTCTACCGTCAATGGGGCGCCGATGTGATCGGCATGACCGCGATGCCCGAGGCAAAGCTCGCGCGCGAGGCGGAACTTCCCTACGCGCTGGTCGCTATGGTGACCGATTATGATTGCTGGCGTGACGAGGGCGCGCATGTCGAGGTGAGCGAGGTCATCGCGCAGATGCACAAAAATGGCGCGATCGCGCGCGCCACCGTCGCCGCCTTCGCCGCCGCGCTGCCGGCGGCGCGGACGCCCTCCCCGCTCGACACGGTGCTCGACCAGGCGCTGATCACCGCCCCCGCGGCGCGCGACCCGGCGGTGCTGGCGAAGCTCGACGCCGTCGCCGGCCGCGTGCTGAAAGCGCGCTGATCCGCATGGCGAGCGCCCGCCCCTCGCTTGCCGAAAGCTATCGCAGCGTCGCCGTGCCCGTCGGCCGCGGCCGCTTCTGGGGCAAGCTGGCGGCGTTCGCCGGGCCTGGTTACATGGTCGCGGTCGGCTATATGGACCCGGGCAACTGGGCGACCGACCTGGCCGGCGGATCGGGCTATGGCTATGCCCTGCTGTCGGTCATCCTGCTGTCGAACATGATGGCGATGGTGCTGCAGTCGCTTGCCGCGCGGCTCGGCATCGGCGCCGGGCTCGATCTCGCCCAGGCCTGCCGCGCCTGGTATCCGCGCCCGGTCACGATCGTGCTGTGGGTGCTGTGCGAGATCGCGATCATCGCCTGCGACCTGGCCGAGGTGCTCGGCACGGCGATCGCGCTCAACCTGCTGTTCGGCCTGTCGCTGGTCGCCGGCGTATGCCTGACCGGCTTCGACGTCTTGCTGATCCTCGCGCTGCAACGCTTCGGCTTTCGCAAGCTGGAGGCGTTCATCGTCACGCTGCTGGTGGTGATCGCCGCCTGCTTCGCCTATGAACTATGGGTCGCGCGGCCCGATCTCGGCGGCATCGCGCACGGTCTGATCCCGCAGGCGCGCATCCTCACCGACCCGGCGATGCTGTACATCGCGGTGGGCATCCTCGGCGCGACGGTGATGCCGCACAATCTCTATTTGCACAGCGCGATCGTGCAGACCCGGGCGAGCGACCAGGACGATGCCGGCAGGCGTGACGCGCTGCGCCATGCGACGATCGACAGCAACATCGCGCTGTCGCTGGCGCTGTTCATCAACGCCGCGATCCTGATCCTCGCTGCCGCCGCCTTCCATCGCAGCGGCCGCACCGACATCGCCGATATCGGCGAGGCCTATCACCTGCTCACCCCGGTGCTCGGCGCAGGTGCCGCGAGCGTGGTGTTCGCCATCGCGCTGCTCGCCTCGGGCCAGAACTCGACCGTGACGGGCACGCTGGCCGGGCAGATCGTCGCGGAAGGCTTTCTCGATCTCGACATGCCGATCTGGCTGAGGCGGATGGCGACGCGTCTGCTGGCGATCGTGCCCGCCGTGTTCGTCGTCGCCCTGGCCGGCGACACCGGCGCGACGAAGCTGCTCGTGCTGAGCCAGGTGGTGCTGAGCCTGCAGCTGCCCTTCGCGGTGGTCCCGCTGGTCGCCTTCACCGCGAGCCGCGCGAAGATGGGGGCGCTGGTCAGCCCCAGGTGGTTGCGGGTGACGGCGTGGACGATCGCGGCGGTGGTGATCGGGTTGAATATGACGTTGCTGGTGGGGTTTGTGGCTTAATAGCCCCTCCTCTTCAGGGGAGGGGTTGGGGTGGGGGCTATCCTCATGGACGTCGGTCTCGATGAGATTGAGACGCCCCACCCCCAACCCCTCCCCTGAAGGGGAGGGGCTTAAGAAGTGACGATCCGCTCGGCCTCTGCCAGATGCAGCCGTTCGATCATCTCGCCCTCCAGCTGGATCGCGCCCTTGTCGGCATTCTCCGGCAGCGCGAAGGCGGCGATGATGCGCTCGGCCCGGGCGATGCGTTCGGCCGAGGGGGTGAAGGCGCGGTTGGCGATGTCGACCTGGCTGGGGTGGATCAGCGTCTTGCCGTCGAAACCGAAGCGCGCGCCCTGTGCGCATTCCGCCTCCAGCAGGGGCGCGTCACCGATCGCGTTGCACACGCCGTCGAGCGCGATCAGCCCGGCGGCGCGCGCCGCCGTGACGATGGCGATGAGATGCGGCTGGAGCGGCAAGCGGTCGGCGCCGGGCGTGCAGCGCATTTCCTTGGCAAGGTCGTTGGGGCCGACGATCAGGCAGCGCAGGTCGTGCCCGTTCGCCGCGGCGACGATCGACGGCAGCGCGAGCACGGCGGCGCAGGTCTCGATCATCGCCCAGAGCGGTACCGCATCGAGCAGGGCGCGCGCCGTGGCGAGCTGGTCGGGATGCGCGACCTTGGGCAGCAGCACCGCGTCGAACCCGGCAGAAGCCGCGGCACGACAATCGTCCGCGCCCCATGGGGTGTCGAAGCCATTGACCCGCAGCACCAGCGGCCGGCCGCCAAAGCCGCCCTGGCGCGCCGCGTCGACCGCCTGGTCGCGCGCCTGCGCTTTGGCGTCGGGGGCGACGGCGTCCTCGAGATCGAGGATGATCGCGTCGGCGGAAAGACCGCGCGCCTTCTCGATCGCGCGGGCGTTGGAGGCGGGCATGAAGAGCGCGGAGCGAAGCGTCATGGCGCCTGCCTAGAGGGCGCCGGGGCGTCGGTCCAGCCGCCGCCGAGCGCCTTGAACAGGCTGATCTGCGCGTCCGCCACCGCCGCATCGGCGGCGGCGCGCGCGGCACGCGCATCGGCGCGGTCGCGCTCGGCCGAGATCAACAGCAGGAAGCTGTCGGCACCATAATCGAAGCGCAGTCGGGAGAGCCGCGCCGCCTCGCCGCTCGATTGCTCGGCACGGGTCAGCGCGGCATCGCGGTCGAGCGCGCCGGCATAGCGGGCCAGTGCCTGTTCCGTCTCGCGCAGCGCGCCGAGCACCGTGCCGTCGAAGCGGGCGAGCTGCGCATCGGCATCGGCGCGAGCCTCGCGCACCTTGGCGCGGGCGACGGTGAGGTTGGGGAAGTTCCACGAGATCAGCGGGCCGATCGAATAGGAGAAGCTCGAGCCCTTGAGCACGTCGCCCGCCTTCGGCGCGCCCAAGCCGATACTGCCGAGCAGCTTGATCGACGGATAGAGATCGGCGGTGGCGACGCCGACCCGCGCGGTTTCAGCGGCGAGCGTGCGCTCGGCGGCGCGCACATCGGGGCGGCGCGCGAGCAACGCGGCACCGTCACCGACCGGAAGCACGTCCTTCAGCTTTGGCGGCGCGACACAGGCGGCGGCCGCGGGATCGACCTGTTCGGGCGGCTTGCCGTTCAGCACGGCAAGGGCATAGAGCGCGGCGCGGCGCTCGGCCTCGAAGCCGGGGATCTGCGCCTGGGTCTGGGCGAGCAGCACATCGGCGCGCTCGACATCGCGGCGGGTGCCGCGCCCGGCATCGAACAGGGTTTTGGTGAGGTCGAGCGTCTTGCCCTGCAGCGCGACGGTATCGACCGCGACGGCCTTTTGCGCGGCGTTGCTGCAGGCGGTGACATAGGCCCGCGCCGTCTCCGCCGCGACCGACACGCGCGCCGCATCGAGCTGCGCCTGCGCCGCATCCATATCGCCATGCGCGGCCTCGATCGCCCGCGTCACGCCGCCGAACAGGTCGATCTCATAAGAGGCATCGAAGCCGAGCTGGAAATAATCGCCCTCGACCGCGCGGCCGACGCCGCTCTGCGTCGCATTGACCCGGCTGCGCGTCGCCTGGGCGCTGCTGTCGGTGGTCGGCAGCCGCGCGCCGCGCTGTTCCGACAGCACCGCGCGGGCGCGCGCCAGGCTGGCGGCGGCGACGCGGATATCGCTATTGTGTGCCAGCGCCTCGGTCACCAGCCGGTCGAGTGTCGGGTCGTCATAGAGTCGCCACCAGTGATCGGGCAGCGGCGCTGCGGCGGTGGCCGGCGCCGGCGTGACGAACGGCCCCGCCGCCGCCGTCGGGCTCGCCGGGCGCTGGTAGTTCGGGCCGACGACACAGGCCGACAGCAGCAGGGCCGGCATCAGGGCGAGCGCGTGTTTCATGCCGGCACCTCGCCCGTCTCCGCACCCGCGGCAGGATCACGCGGCCGGCGCCTGAGCTTCGCGGCGATCCAGTCCCCGCCCCTGCGGCTGATGACGTAGAAGCCGGGGGTGAAAAACAGGCCGAAGGTGGTCACGCCGATCATGCCGAAGAACACCGCGACGCCGAGCGCGCGACGCATTTCGGCGCCCGGCCCCGAGCCGATCACCAGCGGCAGGGTGCCGAGGATGAAGGCGATCGAGGTCATCACGATCGGGCGCAGCCGCTGCTCGGCGGCGTGCTCGGCGGCGGCATGGAGCTCCATGCCGGCTTGCTCATTCTGGCGCGCGAACTCGACGATCAGGATGGCGTTCTTGGCGGCGAGGCCGATCAGCACGACGAGGCCGATCTGGGTGAGGATATTATTGTCCATGCCCATCAGGTTCACGCCGAGGATCGCGGCGAGCAGGCACATCGGCACGATCAGGATCACCGCGAAGGGCAGCACTAGGCTCTCGTAATTCGCCGCCAGCAGCAGGAACACGAACAGCACGGCGAGCCCGAACACCAGCACGCCGGTGTTACCCGCCTGTTGCTGCTGAAAGGCCAGTTCGGTCCATTCGAAGCTCATCCCCTTGGGCAAGGTCTGGCTGGCCAGGGCGGCCATGGTGGTGAGGCTCTGCCCGCTGGAATAGCCGCGCATCGTGTCGCCCTGCAATTCGGCGGAAGGGTAGAGATTGTAGCGCACCACGCGGTACGGGCCGCTGTCGTTCTTCATCGTCAGCACCGCGTCGAGCGGCACCATCTCGCCGGCCGCCGACCGCGTCCTGAGATGGCCGATGTCGGAGACCTGGTCGCGATAGGGCGCATCGGCCTGGGCGGTGACGCGATAGGTCCGGCCGAGAAAGTTGAAGTCGTTGATATAGCTCGACCCGAGATAGGTACCGAGCGTCGAGAAGACATTGGACACCGGCACGCCGAGCTGCTCGGCGCGTTCGCGGTCGATATCGGCGAACAGCCGCGGCGTGCGCGTGTTGAAGGTGGTAAAGGCGGAGGTGATGCCCGGCGTCTGGTTGGCCTTCATCATCATGCCGAACGCAGCACCTTCCAGTGCCTTGTAACCAAGGTTGGAGCGGTCCTCGATCATCATCTTCCAGCCGCCGCCGGTGCCGATACCGCGCACCGGCGGCGGCGCGACGACCAGCAACAGCCCGTCATTGATCGAGCCGAGCGCCTGGCGCAACTGGTTGGCGACCGCATCCGCGCCGGCGCGATCGCCATGCGGCTTGAGGACGAGGAACATCGCGCCGGCATTGGGCGCGGTCGAGAAGGTCGCGCCGTCGAGCCCGGCAAAGGCGACCGTCTTCACCACCGCGGGATTGGCCAGCGCGACCTTGTTGGCGCGCTCCATTACATCGGTGGTGCGCTGGAGCGAGGCGCCGGGCGGAAGCTGGGCAACGACGATCAGATAGCCCTGGTCCTGCGCCGGGATGAAGCCGGTCGGCGTCGCGCCGAAACGCCAGCCGGCCAGCGCGATCAGGGCGAGATAGCACATGCCGACGATCGCCAGCGAACGCACCGCGCGCCTGGTGAAACGGCCATAGCGCGCGCCGAGCCGGGTGAATCCGTCGTTGAAGCCTCGTGCGAAGCGCGTCGGCCAGCCGCGCCAGCCCTCGGCCGGCGCGCCCGCATGCCGGGGCTTGAGGATCATCGCGGCCAGCGCCGGTGACAGCGTGAGCGAGACGAACGCCGAGATCGCCGTCGCCGAAACGATGGTCAGCGCGAACTGCTGGTAGAATTGCCCCGAAATGCCGGGGATGAAGCTGGTCGGGATGAACACCCCGCACAGCACCAGCGCGATCGCGATCAGCGCGCCCGACACCTCGTCCATCGTCTCATGCGCGGCCTCGCGCGGCGTGAGGCCCTTTTCCTCCATCAGCCGCTCGATATTCTCGACCACGACGATCGCGTCGTCGACGACGATGCCGATCGCCAGCACCATGCCGAACAGCGAGAGGTTGTTGAGGCTGAAGCCGAAGCCGGCGAGCACCGCGAGACTGCCGATCAGCGACACCGGAATGGCGACGATCGGGATCAGCGCGGCGCGCCAGCTCTGCAGGAACAGCAGCACGACCAGCGCGACCAGGATCAGCGCCTCGAACAGGGTGTGCTGCACCGCCTCGATCGAGGCCTGGATATATTCGGTCGGGTTATAGGGTATCGAATAGGCCAGGCCGGGCGGGAAGCTGGCCGAGGCGCGAGCGATTTCGGCCGCCACCGCCTTGGCGGTGGTCAGTGCGTTCGAGCCGGGCAGCTGGGTGATCGCCAGCGCGGTCGTCGGCTTGCCACTGAGCAGCGCGTTGATGCCGTAATCCTGCGCACCGAGCTCGATCCGCGCGACGTCGCGCAGCCGCGTTAGCCGACCCTGGTCGTCGCGCTTGACGATGATCGCGCCGAACTGCTCGGGCGTGCTCAGTCGCCCTTCCGCCTGGATGCCGAGCTGGAAGGCGGTGCCGCCCTGGTTGAACGGCGGCTGGCCCACCGCGCCGACCGCCGCCTGGGTGTTCTGCGCCCGCACCGCCGCGGTGATCTCATCGACCGTCAGGTTGCGCGACGCGGCGCGATCGGGATCGATCCACACGCGCATATTGTAATCGCGCCCGCCGAAGATGCGCACGCCGCCGACGCCGGGTATGCGCGCCAGCCGGTCGATCAGCTGCGTCGTCGCATAGTTGGAGACATATTGCTGGTCGAGCGAGCCGTCGGGCGAGGTCAGTGCGGCGACGAGCAGGAGGTCGGGCGAGTTCTTGAGCACCGTCACGCCGATCTGGCGGACCTGGTCGGGCAGGCGCGGCTCGGCGCTCGAGACGCGGTTCTGCACCAGCACCTGCGCCTGGTCGATCCTGGTGCCGGCCTTGAAGGTGACCGTGATGGAGAGGCTGCCATCGCCGGTCGCCGAGGAGGACATGTAGATCATGTTCTCGACGCCGTTGATCGATTCCTCGAGCGGCGCGGCGACGGTTTCGGCCAGCGTCTCGGCATTCGCGCCGGGATAGGTCGCGGTGACCACCACGGTCGGCGGCGCGATTTCCGGATATTGCGCGACCGGCAGCCCGGGATAGGCGACCACGCCGAACACGACGATGAGGATCGACAGCACCGCCGCGAAGATCGGCCGGTCGATGAAGAAATGGGGGAACTTCATGGCCGGCTCAGCGCGTCGTGGCTTCGGCCGGGGGCGGCGCGCTGGCCGGCGCAGAGCCGGGGGCGGTGTTGGGCGCGCGCGGCTTCATCGCCACCTGCCGCGCGACCACGCCGATGCCGGGCTGGAGCGTGGTGATCCCTTCGATCACCACCCGCTCGGTTGGCGCGAGGCCGGCCTTGACGACGCGCAGCCCCTCGACCTGCGGACCCGTCTCGACCGGGCGTTGCAGCGCCTTGCCGTCGCGGCCGACGACATAGACGATCTTGCGCGTCTGGTCGGTCAGGATCGCCTCGTCGGGAATGAGCAGCGCGTGATAGGTGCCCGAGCCGAGCAGGCGCGCGCGGCCGAACATGCCGGGGGTCAGGAAACCGCCCGGATTGGCGACCACCGCATGGGCGCGGATCGTCCCCGAATTGGTGTCGATGGCGTTGTCGACGAAATCCATATGGCCGTGCCAGCGAAAGCCGGATTCGTCGGCGAGCTGGATCTCGACCGGATTGGGCGTGTCGCGCGACGAGCCACGCTGGCCGGCGCGATCCTGGCGCATATATTTGAGGTAGAAGCTCTCGGCGCCCTCGAACGAAAACCAGATCGGATCGGTCGAGACGACGCGGGTCAGCACGGTGGTGCCGTCCTGCGCGTAATTGCCCTTGCTGACGCGGCGATCCGACACGCGACCGGAGATCGGCGAGCGCACCACGGTGAAGCCGAGGTTGAGCGCGGCGGCACGGACATTGGCCTGGGCCGCCCCGACATCGGCGGCGGCACTGCGCACCGTCGCCTGCTTGGTCTCATATTCCTCTTTCGAGATCGCCTGCACGGCGAGCAGCTTCTCGGCGCGGGCCAGTTCGGAGCGGGCGTTGATCAGCGCCGCCTCGGCCTTGGCCGCCTGCGCGCGCGCCTGCGCCAGCGCGGCGGCATAAGGCCGCGGGTCGATGACGAACAACGGCTGGCCGTGGACGACATGCTGGCCGTCGGTGAACAGCACCCGATCGATCGTGCCCGAGACACGCGGACGCAGCTCGACATCCTGGATCGCCTCGAACCGGCCGACATATTCGTCCCAGTCGACCACATCGCGCTGCAACGGCAACGCGACCGTGACATGCGGCGCCGGCGGTCCCTGGTTCTGCTTGCCCTTGCCGCAGCCGGCCAGTGCCAGCATGATCGCGGCGACGAGCGCGACCCGCGCGCGGCCCTTGGCCCTTGTCATCAGCGTCTTTCCCCAACATGCGCCAGGTTATGTCAGCCATCCCCCGCGCGCACATCTGTCGGTCTGCGCCGCTGGTGCCATCACTGCGCAAAGGTGCGGCGGCGGTCACGGACTTGCAAGGGTGAGCTCAGAGAACTTCTCGCAAGACTTTGTAAAACCATATAAACAAACTTGATCTGGAGCAATGGCGGATCGCCGCGGCGACGCGCGACGATTCCCCAATGCCGCTCATCGCGCGCGCCTGGAGCGTCACGCCCGGGGTCAGGATCGGTCGATGCTGATATTTTTTTACCGCATCGCTTTGGCTGAAAACCGGTTCCCACTTTTCAGCGCGATGCTGATATTTGTCGTCGCATCGCTTTGGCTGAAAACCGGTTCCCACTTTTCAGCGCGATGCTCTAGACGGCAGCGATGCCTTCCATCCCGCGTCCTTCCGTGATCAGGCCGTTGCTGCGGGCGACGCGCGATTTCTTCGGATCGTTCGCGCATTATGCCGGGGTGAAGGGGTGGTTTGCGGGCGGGCTGGTCGGGCTGTCGGCGGTGCTCGACGGCGCCGGGCTGCTGCTGCTGATCCCGATCATCGATGTCGTGGTCTCGTCGTCGGGCAAGCCGTCGCGCGCCGCGCTCATGCTCGAAGCGGCGGGCGCCCATACGCCGCTTGCCCGGCTGGGGGTGATGCTCGCCCTGTTCGTCGTCCTGGCGCTGGTGCGCGCGGTGGTGCTCTATACCCGCGACATGGCGCTGGCGCGGCTGCAGGCCGGCTTCGTCGAGAATCTGCGCAACGGCCTGATGCGGCGCCTCGCCGCGGCACCGTGGCACCGCATCGTCGCGTTGCGCCACGCGCGCATCACCAGCCTGATGACCAGCGAGGTGTCGCGCGTCTCGGGCTCCGCGCAGTATCTCATCCAGGGCAGCGTCTCGGTGGTCATGCTGGTGGTGCAGGGCGCGCTCGCCTTTGCGCTGGCGCCGCTGCTGGCACTGGCGACCACCACGCTGGTGCTGTTCGGCGCGGCGCTCGCCCTGCTCGCCCAGGGCCGCATCCGCGACATCGGCGCCGGGCTGGTCGGCGCCAATATCGCGATGATGGGCAGCACCAGCGGCTTTCTCGGCGGGCTGAAGGCGGCGGCGGCGCAGAACGCGCAGGGCGCGTTCGTCGACGAGTTCGAGGCGATCCAGCGCGACGTGCGCGACCGCGGCCTCAGCTTCATGCACCGCCAGGCCTCGAGCCGGCGGATCTTCTCGATCGGGTCGGCGGTGATGGGCGCGGCGGTGATCGTCATCGGCTTCGCCACCGGGGTCAAGCCGGCGGTGCTGATCACCATCGTGCTGATCTTCGCGCGGATGAGCGCGCCGGCGCAGTCGCTGCAGATGGCGGCGCAGAATTTCTTCTTCGCGCTGCCCGCGTTCGAGGCGGTGCGCGCGTTCGAGGCCGAGCTCGACCTGGGCAACATCGCCACGACCGACAGCGTCGCGATTCCGGAAGGCGCGATCGAGGCACGGGGCCTGACCTACCTCCATGCCGGCGGCGGCGGGGTGCGCGACATCGACCTGACCATCGCGCCGGGGAGCTTCACCGGCATTGCCGGACCGTCGGGCGCGGGCAAGACGACGCTGGTCGACCTGCTGATCACCTTGCTCAGCCCGCAATCGGGCGAGCTTCGCGTCGGCGGCGTCAGCCTGCACGGTGCCCGCGCCACCGGCTGGCGCGACCGGCTGGCCTATGTGCCGCAGGAAGGCTTTCTGTTCCACGACAGCATCCGCCGCAACCTGGGCTGGGGCGCGGGCGCGCTCGACGATGCCGCCTTGTGGGACGCGCTGGCGCTGGCCGGCGCCGACGCGCTGGTGCGCGCCTTGCCCGAGGGACTCGACACGGTGGTGGGCGAGCGCGGCGCGCTGCTGTCGGGCGGCGAGCGCCAGCGGCTCGCCATCGCCCGCGCGCTGCTGCGCCGGCCGCGGCTGCTGGTGCTCGACGAGGCGACCAACGCGATCGACGCGGCGAGCGAGGCGATGTTGCTCGCCCGCCTCGCCGCGCTCGACCCGCGCCCGACGATCGTGATGATCTCGCACCGCGCCGAAAGCCTGGGCGTGTGCGACCAGGTGATCACCATCGAGCGGGGGGCGGTGGCGTCGTGACCGCTTGCCATCGGCGGCGACACGGGGGACGATCGGCGGCGAAGAGACAAGGGGTTGAACGGGGGTTATGATGAGCTTCACCGGAGAAACGACGTTCGTGCGATCGGGCAAGGCGCTGTCGACCGAGGTCGATGGCGAGGCGGTGCTGATCGGGATCGAGACGGGGCGCTATTACGGGCTCGACGCGGTCGGCACGGCGATCTGGAACCGGATCGAGCAGCCATGCCGCTTCGACGCGCTGTGTGCCGGGCTGAGCGAGGAATTCGAGGGCGATCCCGCCGTGATCGCGGACGAGACGCGCGCCTTTCTCGCGCAACTGATCGAGCGCGAGCTGGTCAGCGCGACCTGAATCAGGAAATCAAAGGTAGCCGAAGCGGCGCATCACCGCGCCATGGTCGCGCTCGATCGTCGCGGCCTGTTCGGGGGTGAGAATGTCGCGCCAACCGCCGGCGCGGCCGGAGACGAAGAAGCGGGAGGCCGAGTCGGGGATTTCGGCAAAGCCGTGCACGCGCTCCTGCTCGGCCAGGCGATCGAAACGCGTCGCCGCGATGGCGCCGGCAATCGCCGCGTCGGTCGGCACGGGCCAGTCGAGATGCGCCGCGATACGCCGCAGCACGCCATCGAGATCGGCGTGCATGTCTTCGTAGCGCACGAGCAGCGGTGTCGGGCTCGCCTCGTCGATCCAGCTCGTCACGTGAGTCGACCAATCGCCGATGAACTGCGAGATGTTGCGCTCCATGCGCCGTCGCGTCGTGTTCAGCCGTGAGTTGCGTTCGGCCAGATAGCCAATCGCCCAGTCGATCGAGCGATTGGAAAAGCGCGCCCAGGAAATCGCGACGTCGCGTGGATCGCGCAGGATGTAGATCGAGCCGCGTGAATGGCTTCGGTCGAATACCGGCCGGCCGCAGGCCGTACGAAACCAGGTGTCATGGACCTTGATCAGCTGTTGCGGCCTGCCGGGGCCATAGCATTCGTCGTGCAGCGCCGGGCGCAATGCCTCCAGTTCGGCATCGGTAAGGTTGCCGCTGTCGGCTTCGAGCACGGATTCGAACAGCACGCGACCGGTTGGCATCCCGGCAAATTGCGAAATATCATGCAGTGCGACCTGCGCGCCACCCGCCTGCAATGAGTAGAGCGCCAGGCGCGCCCAGGTATTCCCTGACTTGGGATAGGAGGCGAGCCAGATCGCCGCGCCCGGGCCAGCCGTCATCGCGCCGCGCGCACCGTCGCCAGAATCTCATCGACGGTGGCGTCGAGCCGATCGAACGTGTGTGGACGCTCGACGATGAAGTGCAGCGGAAAATGACTAGCCGCGATTGCCGATCGCGCCATCGCGCTCGACGCCCCCGCCATTCCGACCAGCGAGCGCCAACGATAGACCTGGCGCCGGAACTGCTCGACTGCGGGTCGTCCGCGAATGCGGCGGAATCGCGCGCCACCAAGCTTGTCCCATTGCCGGCGCAAGTGAAAGATCGCGCGTGGTCGCAGCGGCTCGACGCTCGGCCCGTCATGCAATGTGCGGCTGAATTTCTCCAGGCCGGCGCGGCACCGCTCCATCGTGGATGCGTCCCAACCGGCATTGTCGATCGCGTCGCCCCACATGCGGATGCGCCGCAGGCTGGGCAGGATCAAGCCATGATCGGGATCGAGCGGCGACACGTCGTCGGACAGTACCGGATGACCACGCCGCGCGAACGCGTCGGCCAGCGTCGACTTGCCCGCGCCCGAGGCACCGGCGAAGCATACCGCCTCCCCGTCGATATCGACCGTCGCCGCGTGGATCGGCATCACACCGCGTTGATGGCAAAGATAGCCGAGCGCGCTGCCAAGCAGGAACAGCCTGATGTCCGGAGCATCGAGCGGCTGCGCGGGGTCGATGATGACGCGGCGCCCGGCCTCGACGCGATATTGCGCCACCCCCTCGACGCCGAAACGGGTGCGGCCTTCAGCGTCGATCTGCACCAAGGGCGTCGATACCACAGGCTGGTCCAGCGGCCCCGCCTGACCGATTTCGATCGTCACGTCGGGATTGCGCGCGTCGCCCGTCCAGCGCGGCAGGTCTGGCAGGGCGATGACGCTGGTGACGCGCCAGCCGCACAGGTCATAATCGCCCTGCGGCATGATGATCTCAGCCATTCCCACCCTCATAGCGGCGCAGGAAGCCGCCGATCGAAATGCCGCGCGCCAGGGCGCGGCCATAAATCTGCTTGTACGGTTTTGCCGCTTCGGCGTCTTTCGGCCAATTGTCGAGCAGCGCCTTCATCCGCGGGACGTCGACCACGCGACTGGCCAGCGGCGAGCGCGCGATCCGCTCAATCGCCGCGGCCAGCCCGTCGCGTCGCGCCGAGACGATCGAGTACCATTCGGGGCATTGCGCGCCACGCCGCCGCTCGTCCGTTATCTCGCGCGGCAGCCGGTCCGCCAGAACCCGTCGCGCCAGCCAGCGGTCCACCCCGGCATGCCAGAATTGGCGCTCGGGAATACCAAGGGTAAATTCGACGAGCCGCCGATCGGCATAGGGGTCGCGCATCTCGATGACCGCGCGGCGCCGCGCGGTCGCGCCCTTGTCGCGATTGACCTGCGACTGCAACGCGCGCAGGCGGTGCTCTCGCATCGTCATGGTCACAGCAAACGGCGTATCGTGACCGGATCGTCGGCTGGCGCTGGCATAGTCCAGCTCGGCGAGGAAATCGTCCGACACCATGCTGTACGCGGCCCAGGGCGACCGCTCGCTGTTCGAACGGCGGATCCGCCAACGCTGCAGTTCCCGCGGGACCAGCGGCCGGACGAGGTGCGCGGCGAGAAAGCGCGGCACTGATTGTCGTCGGTCGCGCGCAGCCGAGACCATGGTGCGCCACGCAACGCCAGGATGCCCGCTGACGAGATCGTGCATGAAGTTGGGCTGGCCGTCGAACGAAAGGGTGAGGTTGCCGCACCCACCGGTGAGCATGACCTCGACCTCCATGTCACGCGCCCGATCAACCAATGGCTGGAACCAGCTGGCATTGAGGCTCCGACCGCGTGGAACGTCGAAGAGTCCGGCTTCGCTCTCCGGCTCGACATCGGCATCGTAGAGCCGGTTCTCGTCGATCACGGTCAGGTCGATATTGGAATATCGCGCGGCGACAGCATTCGCCAACGCGCGCTCGTCCATAACCTGATAGGGATGATCGGCGCCTGGCACGCGGAGAAACGCATCCAACCGCCGATCACCGCGCAGCCGCGCGACCGTCGCCGTAACGCCGGCTGAATCCAGCCCCCCCGACAGGGTCGTCGCGACCTTTCCACTTGCGGGCAAGCGACATCCCACTGCGCGATCGAGCAGCGCGCGCGCCGCAGCGACATAGTCCTCATCGCGACGAAAACGCACCGGCGGCACATCGTCCAACGTCCAGTACCGCGAAACGCGCACACCGTGCCGGTCGGCCACGATCATGCCGCCAGGCGGTACGCGGAAAATTCCACGATAGATCGTGCGCTCCTGATCCTGCGGCTCGATCGTCAGATACTGCGCGAGCACCAGTTCATCGAGGTCGCGCGCGACGATGGGCAGCGTCAACAACGACTGGATCGTCGAGGCGAAGAACAGCCCCTGGGGATGATCGACGTAAAATAGCGGCCGTGTGCCAAGCGCGTCACGCGCCAGCACCAGCCGATTCGCCGCGGCATCCCAATGCGCGAAGGCGAAGCTGCCATTGAGCCGCGCCGCCGCGCCGCTACCCCAGCGATTGCATGCGGCCGCGACAAGGTCGAGGTCGGCCCATCGACGCGGCCCTTCGAGGCCAAGGGCCACCACGATTTCGTTCGGCTCGTCCAGACGACAGTCAGCCACGACCATCGCGCCATTATCGGACCGCGAGGGAGATAGGGCGGTGGCGCCTTCCGGCCGCCGTAATCGGCGACTGAACATCGCAACGCCGCCGTCGCGATCTCCGCGCGGCGTGCCCATCCCGGCAAGGCTGCGGCGCAGGCGATCGACGATCGCCGGATCGACACCGCCATCGAGCCGAAATGCGCCGGCGATCTCATCCATGAAGAATTACGAGGTTAGCGGGAAGGGTGCGACATTACGCGCGCGCGGCAATCAGCTCGGCCCGTAGGTGACGTAAGCGGGGGTGGCGTCGAAGCCATCGCTCCCTGGCGAGGCCCGCTGGTTGAACGTGACGTCGGCGATCTTGTCTTCCGTGAGCGTCGGCGTGCGCCACGCCGCGCGCTTGGCAACGTTGCCGGGCTGGTCGCTGCTGGCCGTCATCACGATACCCCTCTGCTCATCCCACGTACGAATCGGACACGTCCAATGACTTGGCGATGTACCTGCTTATTGCCCTGGATGTGCCCGAAATTCACGCCCGAAACAATCACAAATCGATCTGTATCGCATAGCGAAATGGACCGATAATTCGCTTGACGCCGCCGTCGCGAGCAGGCTTAAATCACAGGGCGGGACAGGGCATTGCTCATGTTAATTCCCATGATCTGATCGGTTGCCGGCGTTTCCGCAATTCGCTGGCGGAAGCAGGCCAACCGGCCGGGATTTGGGATTGCCGATGGCCGCGACACGTCTGACTTCCGACAGGCGCTGAACAGGTGGGGATGGCTGATGACACAACCTTATATTGGCGAGATTCGCCTCTTCCCATGGGACTGGGCCGTGCGCGGCTGGGCGCTCTGTCAGGGACAGACGCTGTCGATTCAGCAGAACCAGGCGCTGTTTTCGCTGCTCGGCACCACCTATGGCGGCAATGGCGTGACGACCTTCGCGCTGCCGGATCTGCGCGGCCGCGCCGCGGTGGGCGTCGGACAGCTGGCGGGTGGCAGTAATTATGTCTTGGGCGAAGTGACCGGCACGGAAACGGTGACCCTGAACACCACCCAGATTCCGCAGCACAATCATTTATGGGCGGCAAACTCCGCCGCGGGGGACGCCGCGCCACCGCTCGGCAATTATCTCGCCGGTGCGATCGTTCCAGCCACGGGGACGCCGTTACCCACCTACCTCCCGGTGAGTGGCTCGCCGCCGTCGCCGGTCGTACTCAACGCGGCCACGCTCGCCAACAATGGCGGCAGCCAGCCGCACACGAACGTGCAGCCCTATACCGGGCTGAATTATTCGATCGCGTTGCAGGGCCTCTTCCCGTCGCGCAATTGATCCGCGTTGCCGGACCGCTCCCTTTGAAGGACTGAGCCAATGTCTAACCCTTTTCTCGGCGAGATCCGTCTGTTTGGCGGCAACTTCAACCCGCGTGGCTGGGCCTTTTGCGCCGGGCAGTTGTTGCCGATCTCGGAGAACGACGCGCTTTACGCGTTGCTCGGCACGACCTTTGGCGGCGATGGGCAGGTCACCTTCGGGCTGCCCGATCTGCGCGGCCGCATTCCGATCGGCCAGGGCACCGGCGCCGGCCTCAGCTCCTATGTGGTTGGCCAGGAATCGGGAACGGAAACCGTCACGCTGATCACCAACCAGATACCGACCCACACCCACACGGTCTCGGCGAGCAGCGCCGATGCGACGGCGACGACGCCGACGAATGCCGTGCCGGCGCGGCCGTCGTCCGCCACGGTCGGATATCTCTATCTCAGTTCCGCCGCCTCGGGCACGACCGACGCGCCGCCAGCGGCGGCCTCCATTTCGGCTGCGGGCGGCAACCAGCCGCATGATAATATCATGCCTTCGTTAGTGCTGAACTACATCATTGCACTCGAAGGCGTTTTTCCGTCGCGGAACTAGCCTTTTAGGGGAGAAGACCCATGACCGCTCCATTTCTTGGCGAAGTCAAAGCGTTCGGTTTCAATTTCGCGCCGCGCAACTACATGCTCGCCAGCGGGCAGTTATTGCCCATCGCGCAATACACCGCGTTGTTCTCGATTCTGGGCACGACCTATGGCGGCAACGGCACCACGAATTTCGCACTGCCCAATCTGAACGGCTGCGTCGCGATGGGCAATGGCACCGGCCCCGGCCTCACCCCCCGGGTGCTGGGGGAAGTAGCCGGAACGGAAACCATAACCCTGTTGTCCACGGAAATGCCGTCGCATAGCCATACGCCTTATGCTCGCATACAGGCGGGCACGGCCAATTCGCACAACGCGCCGCAGGCCAACGACTATCTGACCCGTTTCAACACCAGCGCCAACGCGATCGGCAAGATGTACAACACGCCGCCGCTGGAGAATGCGACGACCCTGGCGACGTCGATGATCGGATTCGTCGGCGGCGGCCAGGCCCACAACAACATCCAGCCCATTCTGGTGATCAATTATTGCATCGCGGTCCAGGGCATCTTCCCGACCCGCAACTGACCCAGGATCGCATCACGACCAGAGCCGAGACGGCGGAGGACGAGACATTCCTCCGCCGTCTCAACATTGCCGTCCGCTGGAACGAATTCGCCGCGCTGGCCATCCCGCCGGCGGAGAAGGTCGCGCTGCTGCAGCAGCAATATGATGCGCGCCGCACCGGCTATCGCGGCGAATTCCCGGACGCTGATTTCCACGTCGTCGAATGCGGCGGCGTGCCGGTCGGGCGCTTCTATGTCGATCGTCGGCCCGACACGCATCATCTCGTCGATATCGCCATCCTGCCGGATCACTGCGGCCAGGGCATCGGCACCGCGCTGCTGCGGGAGATGCTGGCCCAGGCGGGCCGCGCCGGGGTCGGTGTCATTCTCCGGGTCGATCACCTGAATCCGGCGAAGCGGCTCTATCAGCGCCTCGGCTTCGTCGAAATAGAGGATCTTGGCTTCGACGCGCAGATGCGCTGGCTCCCCGGCGGCTGACCAGCAAGGCAGCAAGAGCGCCGCCGCTTTGGCGCATCCGGCGAGGATTCAGCCGAACACCAGTTCATAGCGGAAACCACCGACCTTGTTATGCCCCGTCGCCGACAGTGTCAGGAACTGCTTTCCGATTGCCACATGCTCGATCTCGATCATATCGGTGATCAGGGCGTCGTCGCGGATTCCGTCGAGCACCAGCGTGAAGGGCTGGCGAAATCCCTCGGGCACCGGACGGTAGGCCGAGACGACCTCGACCAGGGTGAGCCGATCTTCGAAATCGCCGTGCCGGGCAATGAACTCGCTGCCGATATGCGGCGTGAAATCATCCGCCGTTAGGCTCGCGACCAAGTCCGCGCGCGCATCATTGCCTGACAATCCGGCCTCCCTTCATCACCCACTGCACCGCGCGGACCGCGGCGATATCGTGCGTCGGATCGCCTTGTACCGCGATGAGATCGGCGAGCAAGCCGGCCCGTACCGCGCCGAGCCGGTCGGCGAGGTGGAAATAGCGCGCATTGCCCGATGTGGCGGCGATCAGCACCTGCGCCGGCGGCATGCCGGCGGCAACCATCAACGCCATTTCGCGGGCATTGTCGCCATGCGCGAACACCCCGACATCGCCGCCCATGCACATCTCGACATGCGCGGCGCGCGCCAGCCGGGATGCGCCACCGGATCGACCCGGTCGAACACCGCTGCGGGCGGCAATGTCGCGGGCGGCGCGCCGGTCCACCCGCGAGCAGGCAGTCCAGCCGCACGCCTCTTCACGGTCATCATCCCATGCTTGTCGCCCGCCATCGTGACCGATAGCCTCGGCACCATGGAAAACCGCCGCCACGCCGCACGCAAGCGGCGACCCTACCTCCAGGCACTTCAACGACCAGGCGGCGGGCCATGTCGAACGGCGCTACCAGCCGGGTGAGTAATCCGGATCATCACCCCTGGTGGCGCGGCGCGGCCATCTACCAGATTTACCCGCGCAGCTTTGCCGATTCGAACGGCGACGGCATTGGCGACCTTGCCGGCATCACCGCGCATCTCGATCATGTCGCGTCGCTCGGCGTCGATGGCATCTGGTTGTCGCCCTTCTTCACCTCGCCGATGGCCGATTTCGGTTATGACGTGGCGGATTATCGCGGCGTCGATCCGATCTTCGGCACGCTCGCCGATATCGATGTGCTGGTCGCGCGCGCGCATGCCCTCGGGCTGCGCGTGATCATCGACCAGGTCTATGCCCACAGTTCCGACCGGCACGCCTGGTTCGGCGAAAGCCGCACCGACCGCACCAACCCCCGCGCCGACTGGTATGTCTGGGCCGACGCCAAATGCGACGGCAGCCCGCCCAATAACTGGCAGTCGGTGTTCGGCGGCCCGGCCTGGACCTGGGACGCGCGGCGGCGGCAATATTACCTGCACAATTTCCTCGCCAGCCAGCCGCAGCTCAACCTGCATCTGCCGGCGGTGCAGCAGGCTTTGCTCGACGTGGCGCGCTTCTGGCTGGCCCGTGGCATCGATGGCTTCCGCATGGACGCGATCAACTTCGCGATGCATGACCCGGCCTTGCGCGACAACCCGCCGGCCCCCGCCTCGGGCGCGGTGCGTACCCGCCCGTTCGACTATCAGGTGCATCTCCACAATCAGGGCCATCCCGACATTCCGGCGTTCCTCGAACGGCTGCGCGCGCTGATCCATGAATATGGCGCGCGCTTCACCGTCGCCGAGGTCGCCGGCCCGCGGCCCGAGCGCGCGATGCACGCCTTCACCGCCGGCGAGCAGCGGCTGAACTCGGCCTATGGCTTCAACTTCCTCTATGCCGACCGCCTGACCCCGGCGCTGGTCGCCGAGGCGCTCGGGCAATGGCCGGCCGCGCCGGGCACCGGCTGGCCGAGCTGGGCGTTCGAGAATCACGATGCGCCGCGCGCGGTGTCGCGTTGGACCAGCGCCGAACATCGCACCGCCTTCGTCGCGCTCAAGATGCTGCTGCTGGTCTGCCTGCGAGGCAACATCTTCCTCTATCAGGGCGAGGAACTGGGCCTGACCCAGGTCGACATCCCGTTCGACCGGCTGCGCGATCCCGAGGCGATCGCCAACTGGCCGCTGACGCTGGGCCGCGACGGCGCGCGCACGCCGATGCCCTGGGCCGCCGACGCGCCGCATCTCGGCTTTTCCACCGCCACCCCATGGCTGCCGACCGGCCCTGACCATGCCGCGTTGGCGGTCGACCGGCAGGCGGCCGACCCCGGCTCTCTGCTCAACCTGACCCGCCGGTTGCTCGCCCTCCGCAAGACCAATCGCGCCCTGGCGGTCGGCGACCTGCGCCTGATCGAAGCCTCCAGCGCGATGCTGGCCTTTGAGCGCATCACGCCGGCGCAGCGTCTGCTCTGCGTGTTCAACATCGGCGACGCGCCACAGCGCTGGCGGCCGGCCGACGCCGCGGGATGGCAAACCATCGCGCAGGTGGGCGAGATCTCCGCCTGGTCGTTCGCGCCCTATGCGGCATGTATCGTCGAGCGTCGCGGCTAGCGCGTCGCTTTCTCCGGCACGCGTCGACGCACTCGCGCGGAACAGCAGCCAACCGCCGGCTGTTATTGCCTCCGCAAGCAGCAAGGCAGTGAGGCAGCGATGACCGACCAGACCGACACCTTGATCACGGCCGAGGACGAACAGCGCGCGATCCAGGCGCAGGTCGCCGAAGCGGACGCGGAGAAGCCGCAAGGCAAAGGCAGCGCGATGCAGGCCGGGGCGCGGCACTATCCCGCGCCGCCTTTGCCGCGGCAGCATCAGGCCAAGCCCGGCCGCGAATCCGATCTCGACCCGGCGCCGATGTACGATGCGCCCTTCTACAAAGGCTCGGGCAAGCTCGACGGCTGTGCGGCGATCATCACCGGCGGCGACTCCGGCATCGGCCGCTCGGTCGCGGTGCTGTTCGCGCGCGAGGGCGCGGACGTCGCGATCGTCTATCTCGGCGAGGAACAGGGCGATGCCGAGGATACGCGCCGGGCGGTCGAGGCGGAGGGCCGCCGCTGCCTGCTGATCGCCGGTGACGTGCGCGACCGCGCCTTCTGCCAGTCGGCCGTGGCGCGGACGGTGAAGGCGTTCGGCAAGCTCGACCTGCTCGTCAACAACGCCGCCTTCCAGGTCCATGCGCCGAGCTTCGAGGAACTGACGCCGGAGCATTTCGACGCGACGCTCAAGACCAACCTCTACGGCTATTTCTTCATGGCGCAGGCGGCGGTGCCGCACCTCAAGCCGGGCAGCGCGATCGTCAACACCGGCTCAGTCACCGGCATCATGGGCAACAAGGATCTGCTCGATTATTCGATGACCAAGGGCGGCATCCACGCCTTCACGCGCAGCCTCGCCACCCACCTCATCCCCAAGGGCATCCGCGTCAATGCGGTCGCGCCGGGACCGGTATGGACCCCGCTCAACCCGAGCGACAAGCAGGCCGAGGACGTCGCCGAATTCGGCGCCGACACGCCGATGCAACGCCCCGCCCAGCCCGAGGAGATTGCGCCGGCCTATGTCTTCCTCGCCTCGAAACAATGTTCGAGTTACATCACCGGGGAGATACTGCCGATCATCGGCGGGTATGCCGGGGGGTAGTTCAAAAACAGCTCGTCATGCTGAGCGTGTTTCAGGGTGACGATGGGGAACTCGGCCCATCAGGAAGCGAAGACAACTTCGCCCAACCGCAACCAGTCCGCCATCCGCCGCAACTCGCCCGCCAGCCGCTCGCCCGTCTCCCCCGGCGCGCCGGGTTCGACATGGTAGCGCTGCACCAGCAGCCGCCCACCCTCCCGGTCGGCCTTGAGATCGACCCGCGCCACCAGCTGCTCGTCGAGCAACAGCGGCAGCACATAATAGCCGTGCACCCGCTTCTCCGCCGGCACATAGATCTCGATCCGGTAGCGGAACCCGAAGATGCGCTCGGCCCGCGCCCGCTCCCAGATCAGCGGGTCGAACGGGGCGAGCAACGCGGCGCCCTTCACCCGGCGCGGCAGGCGCGCGTCGCGGTGCAGCCAGGCGGGCTTGTCCCAGCCCTCGACCGTCACCGGGGTCAGCACGCTTTCTTCCACCAACGTCGTGATCGCGGCGCGCGTCGTCTCGGGCGTGAGCCGGAAATAGTCGCGCAGATCGACGGCCGTCGCCACGCCCATCGCCCGCGCCGAGCGCTCGACAAGCGCGCGCCGTGCCGTCGCCGCATCGGGTGTCGGCAGCGCGAGGATCGCCGGCGGGATCACCCGCTCGGGCAGGTCATAGACTCGCTCGAAACTGCTCCGCCGCGTCGCCGTCGTCAGATGCCCGGCCCAGAACAGCCATTCGAGCATCGCCTTGGTGTCGCTCCACCCCCACCAGCCGCCGCTGCCCTTGCTGCCCGCAAAGTCCGACGCGGCAAGCGCCCCCTCGCCCCGGATACGCTCGACCAGCGCCATCGCCGCGCCGCGCCGCTCGGTCGCGAAGCGCCTGAGGCTGGTCCAGCCACGCTCGCCGCGATCCGCCTCGGCCATGCGCCAGCGCAGCAAGGGGTGCAGGTCGAGCGGCAGCAGCGACGCCTCGTGCGCCCAATATTCGAACCACTTGCGCGCCCGCCTCGGCCCCCACGCCGCGCGATCGAACAGGTCGCGGTCGTACCCGCCGAGCCGTGAAAAGGCCGGCAGATAATGCGCTCGCGACAGCACGTTGACGCTGTCGATCTGGTGCAACGCCAAGGCGTCGAGCGTGCGGTCGAGATGCCGCGCGGTCACGGTCGCCGGGTGCCGCACGCCGAAACCCTGCGCCGCCAAGGCGATGCGCCGCGCCTCGGCGGCGGAAATCTGTTCCCTCATCGTTCCACTCTTCGCACCGCTGCGCTACACAGCGCAAGATGACGCGCAAGATCATCCATATCGACATGGACGCGTTCTTCGCCTCGTGCGAGCAGCGCGACGATCCGTCGCTGAGAGGGAAGCCTGTCGCCGTCGGCAGCCCGAGCGGGCGCGGCGTGGTCGCGGCGGCGAGCTACGAGGCGCGGGTGTTCGGGGTGCGCTCGGCCATGCCCTCGGTCACCGCGCTGCGGCGCTGCCCCGACCTGATCTTCGTGCCGCACCGCTTCGACGTCTACCGCGCGGTCTCGCAGCAGATCCGCGACATCTTCCACGACTACACCCCGCTGGTGCAGCCGCTGTCGCTCGACGAGGCCTATCTCGATGTGACCGAGAACCTGAAGGGCCTGCCCTCCGCCACGGCGACAGCGCGCGAAATCCGCCAGCGCATCTTCGAGGAAACCCAGCTCACCGCCTCGGCCGGCATCTCCTACAACAAGTTCCTCGCCAAGCTCGCCTCGGACCAGAACAAGCCCAATGGCCAGTGCGTCGTCACGCCGGAAATGGGCGAGGCGTTCGTCGCGGCACTGCCGGTCGGCCGCTTCCACGGCATCGGCCCCAAGACGGCGGAGAAGATGAACCGGCTCGGCATCATGACCGGCGCCGATCTGCGCAGCTGGGACCTGCCGACCTTGCAGCGCAGCTTCGGCAAGGCCGGCGCCTGGTATTACGGCCTGGCGCGCGGGATCGACGAACGCCCGGTCGAGCCCAACCAGCCGCGCAAATCCTCCGGCTCGGAGACGACCTTCGCGGTCGACCTGACCACGAGCGAGGCGGTCGAGGCCGCATTGCTGCCGCTCGCCGCCGATGTGTGGCGCTGGTGCGAGCGCACCGGCAGCCATGGCCGCACCGTGACGGTCAAGGCGCGCTACGACGATTTCCGCATCGTCACGCGCAGCCGCACGCCGGGCGGGCCGGTCGACGACAAGGCGATGCTCGACGGGCTGGCGATCGCGCTGGTGCGCAGCCTGTTCCCGCTGCGCGCGCCGATCCGGTTGCTCGGCGTGACGCTGTCGGGCTTCGATCAGGACGAAGAGGCGGCGCCGAGGCTGGACTTCTAGTCTTCTTTAGCCCCTCCCCTTCAGGGGAGGGGTTGGGGGTGGGGCCTCTACGCGAATCCAACGATTGTAGTTCTTGCAGCACTGCCCCACCCCAACCCCTCCCCTGAAGGGGAGGGGCTTACTTAAGAAATATCCGAAATCGCCGTGCGGTGCTGCCGTCCCCAGCCGCCGCGCCCGGTGAGGAAGGCGACCCAGCCCCAGATCGCGCCGGTGTGGCGCAGCAACTGGAAGGTGAAGGGCTCGGCGATCGCGGCGATGATCGCCGGGCCGACGCCCAGCCCCTCGCGTTGCCCGGTCCAGCGCTTGTAGATGCCGAGCGACCAGAGGTGGAAGCTGAGGTCGATGATGATCTTGGCGATCATCACCAGCAGGATCGGCAAGGCGATCAGGAAGCGCCCGGTCGCCACCACGGCGATCAGGATGACAAAGGCGGCGAGGCCGTAGACCGGCTGCAACGTGTCGAGCGCCTTGACCGGCAGCATGCGCGTGCCGAGCAGGCCGTAATGGCGGTTGCCGACCATGTCGCGGTTCCAGTGCTGCACCTGCAGGAACCCGCCGAACCAGCGCCGCCGCTGCTTGAGAAAGGCCAGCGGACTGGCCGGCGCATCGGTGCTGGCCAGCGCGCCGCCGACGACGCGCACCCGCCAGTCGCGCCCATGATCGGCGGCGTGGCGATAGAGCCGGTGGATCAGCTCATAATCCTCGACCAGGCAATCAGGGTCGAACCCGCCGACCTCGATCACCGGATCACGCCGGAACGCGGCGAAGGCGCCTGAGATCAGGAGCAGGCTGTGGACCTGCTCCCAGGCATAGCGCGACAGGAAGTTGCGGACATATTCATAGGACTGGAACCACTGGAACAGCCGCGCCTGCAGGTTCGGTCCGCAGATCGGCGCGAGCACGCCGGTTGCCGCGACCAGTTCTGGCTCGGCGGCGAAAGCGGCGCGCATCGCGGCGATCGCGCCGGGTTCGAGCAAGGTGTCGGCATCGACTGTCAGCACCACCTCGGTATCGATCGCCAGAACCGCGGCGTTGAGCGCGACCGCCTTGCCGCCATGCGGCAGCCGCAGCCAGCGCAGCGACGGCAGATTGGCCGAGCCGGTCGCCATCCCGCCCATCTCGGGCACGGTCAGGCCATAGCGCCGCGTCAGCACGCCGACGGTGTCGTCGCTCGATCCGTCATCGGCGATCAGGATGATCTCGGGCGGGGCGTCCTGCGCGGCGAGCCGGTCGATCGTGCTGGCGATGACCGCGGCCTCGTTATGCGCCGCGACGATCACGCCGAACGTCACATGTTCCCCCGGCACCGCGGCCGGTGCCGCGCGCAGGTCGCGGATGTTCCACGCCGTGAACACCAGCAACGCGGTGTCGTAGAGGATATAGGCGATGCCGATCGACCATACGACCAGCCCCTGGCGGAAAAAGGCCTGGGCGGTCAGCACGATGAACAGCAAAGGCGCGACGAGACCGATCGCCCGGCCGACAAACGGGATGGCGCGCGGCGTGAGCCGCGGCGACTCGGCCGCGAAGGTGTGCGTCAGTGAGGTCATAGCCTGGGGAGTTCGTTACTTGATCGAGATGAACCTGCGATTGCGCGCCCGCCTAGCGAATGCGCGATCTCCGCGCTAGGTTCGATACGACTAACGACGGAAGGGTCTTGATGAGCGACCGCTATACCCGCACCGCGATCACCTTTCACTGGCTCATCGCAATCGGCATCGTCACCAATATCGCGCTCGCCTGGATCTGGCCGCTGGTCGCCGATGAGAAGGTGCGGCCGATGATCGATCTGCACAAGTCGGTCGGCATCACCATTCTCGGCCTCGCCATCATGCGGCTGCTGTGGCGCCTGTCGCACAAGCCACCGGCGCTGCCGATGGGCTACAAGCCGTGGGAGGTGCGCACCTCGCATATCGTTCACTGGGCGCTCTACGTCGTCATCTTCGCCATGCCGCTGACCGGCTGGATCATGGACTCGGCGTGGAAGGACGCCGCGACGCACCCGATGCAGCTGTTCGGTCTGTTCCAGTGGCCGCGCCTCGGGTTCATCATGAACCTGCCGCCCGACACGCGCGAACGGATGCACTCGCTGTTCGGCGACGCGCATGAGTGGATCGCCAAGCTGGTCTATGTCCTGTTCGTGTTGCATGTCGCGGGTGCGCTGAAGCACCAGCTGGAGGGCCACAAGGAACTGCAACGCATGCTGCCCTGACCTCCTTACTCCCGTCCCTGGACAAGGGAGGGGAGAAGGTCAGAAGCGCGGCACGATCAGCGTGTCGATGGCGTGGGCGACGCCGTCACGGTCATTGCCCAGCGTCACATGCTGTGCGGCGTGGCGCACCGCCTCGGGGCCGTTGCCCATCGCCACCGAAAAGCCCGCTTTGGCCAGCATCGGCAGGTCGTTGGCCTGATCGCCGATCGCCGCGACCAGCGCGAGCGGCACGTCATAGGCCACGGCGAGCGCGGCCAGGCCATCGCCCTTGTTCGCGGCGAGCGCGGTGACGTCGAGATAATAGGTCTGCGACTGGGCGACGGTCGCCCTGTCGCCGAACGCCGCCTTCGCCCGATCGGCGAGCGCGCCGAGCATGGCGGGATCGTCGCTGACCAAAGTGATCTTGTCGGCACGGTCGAGCAATGCGGCGAAGTCGGTCGTCACGATCGGCGCCTGATCGGAGGCGACGCGCTCATGCGCGACATGCACGCCCTGGTCGGTGCTGGCATACCATCGGTCATCGGCGAACACCCAGCGGTCCACCGACGCATCCCCGACCAGGTCGAACATCCCGCGCGCGACGCCCGCGTCGATCGTGACATGCGAGTCGACGGTGCCGTCGCGGCGAAAGACGATGCCGCCGTTGAACGCCGCCATCGCCGCGTCGATCGCCAGCACATCGGCGATCGGCAACATGCCCGAGCGCGGCCGCGCGCTGATGATGGTGAAACCGATCCCGGCATCGCGCACCCGCGCGACCGCCGCGATCGTCGCCGGGGTGAGCTGCTTGTGCTGGTCGACCAGCGTACCGTCGACATCGCAGACCAGCAGCCGGATCGTCATTGCGGCATCTCGACATGCCCGCCAAAGCCGAAGCGCATCGCCGACAGCAGCTTGTCGCCAAAGGTGTGATCGACGCGGCTGCGATAGCGCGCGAACAACGCGGCGGACAGGACGTTGACCGGTACCGACTCCTCCATCGCCGCCTCGATCGTCCAATGACCTTCGCCCGAATCCGCCACCTTGCCGGTGAACGCCTCGAGCTTCATGTCCTTGGCCAGCGCGATCGCGGAGAGATCGAGCAGCCAGGACGAGATCACGCTGCCGCGCCGCCACACCTCGGCGATGTCGGTGAGGTTGAGGTCGAAGCGTTCGTCCTCGGGCAGCTTGTCGGAATTCTTCGAGGCAAGGATGTCGAACCCTTCGGCATAGGCCTGCATCAGGCCGTACTCTATGCCGTTATGGACCATCTTGACGAAGTGGCCGGCACCAGCCGGGCCGGCATGGATATAGCCCTGCTCGGCACGCGGGTCCTCGCCCTCATTCTCCATGCGATTGGGGGTACGCGGAATGGTGCCGAGGCCGGGCGCGAGCGCGGCGAGGATCGGGTCGATATGGTCGACCGCATCCCTGTCGCCGCCGACCATCATGCAATAGCCGCGCTCCAGCCCCCACACCCCGCCCGAGGTACCGACATCGATATAGCGGATGCCCTTTTCGGTGAGCGCCTTGGCACGGCGGATGTCGTCCTTGTAGAAAGTGTTGCCGCCGTCGATGATGATGTCACCGCGCGCGGCAAGGCCGGTCAACGTGTCGATCGTCTGCTCGGTCGGGTCGCCGGCCGGCAGCATCACCCAGTAGATCGCCGGGCTGTCGAGCTTGCCCTTCATGTCCTCGAGCGAGGTCGCGGCAACCGCGCCGTCCTTGACCACGTCGGCGACCGCCTGCTCGGCGCGGTCATAGACCACCGCCTCGTGGCTCGCGAGCATCAGCCGCCGCGCGATGTTGGCGCCCATCCGCCCCATGCCGATGATGCCGATCTTCATGGATGGTCTCCGAATGGTCTGCCGTGCTCCTGCGAAAGCAGGAGCCCAGGGTTACGAAGGGTGGCGCTCGTCGCCCTAGGCTCCTGCTTTCGCAGGAGCACTACGCTTCAAGCCACCGCCGGATGCTTGGCCGCGATCGAGGCGAGCAGATCGTCGAACGCCTTGGCGAAGGAGGCGACACCTTCCTCAACCAGCGTCTCGGTCACACCCGGCAGGTCGAGCCCGAGCCGGTCGGCCTCGGCCAGCACATGGCGCGCGGCATCGACATCGGCGGTCAGCGTCTGCGCCACCGTGCCATGGTCGCGGAACGCGTCGAGCGTCTTGGGCGGCACGGTGTTGACCGTGTCGCGGCCGATCAGCGTGTCGAGGTACAGCGTGTCGGGATAATCCGGGTTCTTGGTGCCGGTCGAGGCCCAGAGCAGGCGCTGCGGCATCGCGCCCTTCGCCGCCAGCTTCTGCCAACGCTCGGAGGCGATGAACGCCTCATACCAGGCATAGGCCAGCTTGGCATTGGCGATGGCGACCTTGCCCCTGATCGCCCTGGCGTCGTCACCGCCGGTGCCGGCGTCGATCTTGTCGTCGATCTTGCTGTCGATGCGGCTGACGAAGAAGCTCGCCACGCTGGCGATCCGGTCGATCGGTTCGCCACGCTCGACGCGCTGTTCCAGCCCGGCGGCGAAGGCCAGCGCGACCGCCTTGTACGCCTCGATCGAGAACAGCAATGTAACGTTGACGTTGATACCCGCCGCGATCGTCGCGGCAATGGCGGGGACGCCGGCGGGCGTACCCGGGATCTTGATCATCAGGTTCGGCCGGTCGACCGCCGCCCATAGCCGCGCGGCCTCGGCGATCGTCTCGTCGGTGTCGTTGGCGAGATAGGGCGAAACCTCGAGGCTGACATAACCGTCCCTGCCGCCGAGCCGGTCATAGACCGGACGCAGCGTGTCGGCGGCGTTCTGGATGTCCTGGATGGCGAGATGCTCGTAGCGTGCCATGGCCGGGGCTTCGGGATGAGCCTTGTCGAACTCGGCCAGCGCGGCGTCATAGGCGTCGCCATGCCCCATCGCCTTTTCGAAGATCGACGGGTTGGAGGTGACGCCGGTCACCCCGTCCTCCTCGACCAGCTTCCTGAAGCCACCCTGTTCGAGGAACTTGCGCTCGATGAAGTCGAGCCAGATCGCCTGACCCTCGGCTTCCAGATCGTTCAACCGGCCCATCATTTCCATCCTTCTTCACGTCATCCCGGTGCAGGCCGGGATCTCAAGCCATCACGAGACCCAGCTTTCGCCGGGGTGATGGCTGATTATTTGCCCAGCAACGACCTGGCCTGCTTCACCACATTGTCGACGGTGAACCCGAACTTGTCCTGCAGCTTGGCGATCGGTGCCGAGGCGCCGAAGGTCGACATGGTGATCGTCTTGCCGGCGAGCCCGACATAACGATCCCAGCCGATCTCGCCGCCCATTTCGATCGCCAAACGCGCCGAAACCGATTTCGGGAGCACCGATTCCCTATAGGCGTCGGATTGCAATTCGTAGCGATACCAGCTGGGCAGCGAGACGACGCGGGCGGCGATGCCCTCGTCCTTCAACTGCTCGTACGCCGCGACGGCGAGCGATACCTCGCTACCGGTGGCGATTAGGATCACTTCAGGGTTCTCGCTGTCGGCCAGCACATAGCCGCCCTTCGCCACGCCGTCAGCCGAGGCATATTTGCCCCGGTCGAGCGTCGGCAGCGCCTGGCGCGACAGGATCAGCGCGGTGGGATGATTCTGCCCGGCGATGATCGCCTTCCACGCCGCGGCGACCTCATTGGCGTCGCACGGGCGGATCGTGTCGAGACCGGGAATGGCGCGCAGCGTGGCGAGATGCTCGATCGGCTGGTGGGTCGGTCCATCCTCGCCGACGCCGATCGAATCGTGCGTGAACACCCAGGTCGCACCGAGTTCCATGATCGCCGAAAGACGGATCGGCGCGCGCATGTAATCGGCGAACACCAGGAAGGTCGAACCATAGCCGCGCAGGTGCGACAGCGTCATGCCGTTGACCACCGCGCCCATGCCATGCTCGCGCACGCCGAAGTGGAAGTTGGCGCCGCCATAATTGCCCGGCTCGAACGAGGTCGCGCCCTTGATGTCGGTCTTGGTCGAGGGCGCGAGGTCGGCCGAGCCGCCGAGCAGCCACGGCACCCTGGCCGCGATGGCGTTGAGCACCTTGCCGCCGGCATCGCGCGAGGCGAGGCCCTTGGGGTCGGCGTCGAACACCGGCACGTCGCTGTCCCATCCCGCGGGCAGCTTGCCGGCCAGCATCAGCTCGATTTCGGCCGCTTGCTCCGGATAGGCCGTGCGATAGCGTGCGAACATCGCCTCCCACGCCTCACGCAGCGGCGCGCCACGCCCGGCGATCTCGCCATGGAAGTGATCGATCACGCCATCGGGGACGCGGAAATTCTCGTCCTCGGGCCAGCCATAAGCGCTCTTGGTCGCCTTGATATTGTCGACGCCGAGCGGCTCGCCATGCGCCTTCTCGCTGCCGGCACGGGGGCTGCCCCAGCCGATGATCGAATGGACGATGATGAAGGTCGGCTTGTCGGTCGTCGCGCGGAAGGTGGCGAAGGCGTCGGACAGCGCGGCGACGTCATTGGCGTCGTCGACATGAATGACGTTCCAGCCATAGGCCTGGAAGCGCATGCCGACATCCTCGTCGAACGCCAGCGCGGTATCGCCCTCGATCGAGATATGGTTGCTGTCGTAGATCCAGCACAGATTCGACAGTTTGAGATGGCCGGCCATGCTCGCCGCCTCGGCCGAGACGCCCTCCATCATGTCGCCATCGCCGCACAGCGCATAGACGTCATGGTCGAACAGGTCGAAGCCGTCGCGATTGTAGCGCGCGGCGAGCCAGCGTTCGGCGATCGCCATGCCGACCGAATTGCCGGCGCCCTGGCCGAGCGGGCCGGTGGTCGTCTCGACGCCCGTGGTGTGGCGATATTCCGGGTGGCCGGGGGTCTTGGAGCCGAGCTGGCGGAACTGCTCGATGTCGTGGAGGCTGACCGCCTCCTGTCCGGTCGGCTTACCGTCGCGGTCGATCTCGCGAACGCCGGCGAGGTGCAGCAGGCTGTAGAGCAGCATCGAGGCATGGCCGACCGACAGCACGAAGCGATCACGATTCGGCCAGTCGGGCTTGGCCGGGTCGGTGCGCAGGAACTTCGCCCACAGCGCATAGCCAACCGGCGCGAGCGCCATCGGCGTGCCCGGATGGCCGGAATTGGCGGCCTGCACCGCGTCCATCGACAGCGTGCGAATCGTGTCGATCGTCAGCCGCGCGAGCGAACCGTCCTCATGGACGTCGTCGGGGGCCGTGGTTGCAGTGTCGGACATGGATCGCCTTCGCTCGTGATCGACCGAACGCGCGCACGTCCGATCGGGTTTCAGGGACTCGGGGCCTTTAGTCGCTCACGTCGCCGCGTGCCACCCGCCTAACGACGCCATGATCGGCGATATAGGCAACATCTACTTCATCGAGGAATAGCCCATGGCCCAGTACGCCCGGAATCGCGGCGATGCCGGAGGCGACGGAGACGGGCTCGAGCGCGGCAAAATGGCAATCGAGCACCGGATTGCCCTGGTCGGTGCGATGGGCGCCGCCATCGCGCGGCGCGACCAGCGCGCCGAGCGCGCCCAGCCGCGCGGTGACGAAGCCGCGCGCGAAGGGCAGTATCTCGACCGGCACCTTGGCCGCGCCGAGCCGCGCGACGCGTTTCGAGCCGTCGGCGATGACGATCATGCGCCGCGCCGCCGTGGCGACGATCTTCTCGCGCAGCATCGCCCCGCCCGCCCCTTTTATCGCGCGCAGCTCGGGATCGATTTCGTCCACGCCGTCGATCGCCAGGTCGAGCGCGGAGAGATCGGCGAAGTCGAGCAGCGGAATGCCGGCGGCACGGGCCAGCGCCTCGCTCGCCAGCGAGGTGGCCACGGCGCGGATGGCGAGCCCGCCGCGCACCTTCTCGCCGAGCCGGGCGATGGCGTGCGCCGCGGTCGAGCCAGTGCCGAGGCCGACCAGCATGCCGGCCCGGACTTCCTCCACCGCCGCCTCGGCCGCGATCCGCTTGTCGTCGTCCTGCGTCATGATGCCGACCTTAACAGCTTTCGGCGCGGGCCGGTTCAACCAAAGATGACAGTGCTCCTGCGGAAGCGGGAGCCCAGAGCCGCAAGCGCAGCGCCCCGGACCCTGGGCTCCTGCTTCCGCAGAGCACAAGATCATTGAGGTTGCCGCGCACCGAATCATCAGCAAGATATTTCGCTGGCGAGAACCCGCCGCTTCGGGGCAAAGGCGCGGGATGATCGAGAATATCCTCGCCGCGCTCGCGACCTTCGCCATCACGGTGATCTCCGCTTTGGGCTATCCCGGCATCGTGCTGCTGATGGCGATCGAGAGCGCGTGCATCCCGCTGCCGAGCGAGGTGATCATGCCGTTCGCCGGTTACATGGTCTCGCTGGGCAAGTTCACCCTGGTCGGCGCGGCGACGGCGGCGGCGATCGGCGAGAATATCGGCGCGTTCATCGCCTATGAGGCGGGCAAGCGCGGCGGCCGCCCGCTGGTCGAACGCTATGGCCATTATCTGCTGATCGACGCGCATCACCTCGAACAGGCCGACCGCTTCTTCGTCCGCTTCGGCAGCGTCGCGGCGCTGATCGGGCGATTGCTGCCGGTGATCCGCACCTTCATCGCCTTCCCGGCGGGCGTGGCGCGGATGAACCGGGCGAAGTTCCATCTCTACACCACGATCGGCTCCTGGCCGTGGTGCTTCGCCCTGGCCTGGATCGGGATGAAGCTCGGCGACAAGTGGAACAGTGACCCGCGCATCAAGGCGGCGTTCCATTCGGTCGATGTGGTGGTCGTGGTCGGGGTGCTGGCCGCAGTGGGCCTCTTCGTGTGGCACCGGCTGCGCGGGCGGAAGCACTGAATCGCGTTTGCCAAGCGGTGCGCGACCGGCAAAGGTGACCGGGTGTCGCGCCTCATCCTGTTCAACAAGCCTTATGGCGTGCTGTGCCAGTTCAGCAACGAGCCGACCGGGCCGGCGCGACCGACGCTGGCCAGTTTCATCGACCTGCCTGGCGTCTATCCTGCCGGACGGCTCGATCTCGACAGCGAGGGGTTGCTGCTGCTGACCGACGACGGCCGCCTGCAGGCGCGCATCGCCGGCCCGCGGTTCAAGATGCCGAAGACCTATCTGGTGCAGGTCGAGGGTGAGGCGGACGAGGCGGCGCTGGAGCAATTGCGGCGCGGGGTGCGGCTGAAGGACGGGCCGACGCTGCCGGCCGAGGTCGAGCGCATCGACGCGCCCGCGCTATGGCCGCGCGACCCGCCGGTACGGTTCCGCAAGACGGTGCCCGATTGCTGGCTGAAGCTGACGATCCGCGAGGGACGCAACCGCCAGGTGCGGCGGATGACGGCGGCGGTGGGGCACGGCACACTCAGGCTGGTGCGCTGGCGGATCGGGGAATGGACGCTCGACGGGATCGCACCGGGCACGTGGCGCGAAGCCACCTAAGCAGGCTGTCGCCGAAACCGCCCAAATTCGTGCGGCAACCCAAGGTGCATGCCCACCCGCCAACTTTGCAAAACTTTACCTGGCACACATCGGCGCGAAACGGCGCGGGCCTAGTCCGAACCTGCCGAGGCACTCCCTCAGGCATTTTTCGAACGAAAGGCTGATGACGATGAACAGGAACTGGGGACGGGGCTGGATGATGGCCGGCGCGCTGGCGATCACGGCCGGCGTGGCGGGACTGACCGGTGTCGCGGTGGCCGAGAATGGTCCCATGATCCATGTGATGCATGACCTGCCGGGGCATGGCGGCATGATGTCGAGCGACCCGGCGGCGATGGCGGCGCATCTCGACAAGATGATCGCGACGATGGTGCCGGACGCCACGCCGGAGCAGAAGTCGAAGCTGCTGGAAATCGCCAAGGGGGTCCATGCCGATCTCGGCACGGTCCATGCGCAGTTCGGCCAGGCACATCAGCGCGCGCACGACATCCTCTTGCAGCCGGTCATCGACCGCGGCGCGCTGGAGGCACTGCGGGTCGAGCAGATGCAGCGGATCGACGGCGCCTCGAAGCGCGTGGTGGCCGCGCTGGCCGACGCCGCCGAGGTATTGACGCCCGAGCAGCGCACCCGGTTCGCGGCGCATCTCAAAACGCATATGGAGTGAGGTAGAGGGGTTAACCCGTACGGGCTTCGCTTGCACGGCGAAGCCTGTATGGTCATGCCAATCCCGCCCCTCGTCGCCCTGAAAAGCATCGCATGACCCAGTGCATTCTGATGATCGAGGACGACCAGCGGCTCGCGGCGATGGTGGAGACCTATCTCGCCGGCAATGGCTACGCCCTCGTCCATGCCGCGACTGGCGAAGCGGGCATGGCGGCGCTACGCGACGAGGCCGCCAGTCGGTTCGCGGCCGTGCTGCTCGACCTGATGCTGCCCGATGGCGACGGCCTCGACCTTTGCCGGCGGATCCGCGCCCTGCCACCGCCCGCCAACACGCTGCCGATGATCATGCTAACCGCCAAGGGCGATCCGTTCGACCGCGTGATCGGGCTGGAAATGGGTGCCGACGACTATCTGCCCAAGCCGTTCGAGCCGCGCGAACTGCTCGCCCGGCTGCGCGCGGTACTGCGCCGGCCGCGCCTGGCGGGGAGCGGCGCCGCGTCGCCGCTGCGCTTCGGCCGGCTGGAGATCGATCGCGACGCGCGCGCGGTGCTGCTCGACGGGCGCCCCTGCACGCTGACCGCCTATCAGTTCGACCTGCTTGCGGCGCTTGCCGAGCGCGCCGGGCGCGTGCTGTCGCGCGACCAGCTGATCGACGCGCTGAAGGGCAAGGCACACGAGCCGTTCGACCGATCGATCGACGTGCATATCGCCCGGCTGCGCGCGATCCTCGAGGACGATGCCAAGCATCCCCGGCGCATCATCACCGTGCGCGGTTCGGGCTATGTCTTCGCGCGGGTGCAGGATGGCTGAGCCGCGCCCGCCGGCACCGGGGATCAGGCGCTCCCGTCTCGGGCAGCGGCTCTATGTGCGCATCTATTTCGCCTTGCTGGCGTGCCTTATCGTCTCGTCCCTGCTCTTCGGCATGGCGCATATGCGGTTCAATCCCGTGCCCGGAACGATGCGGTCGAGCCTCCATGCGCATTTCCACATGCTGGTGCTGCTGATGGTGATCGCGCTGGTCGTGGCGGCGGCGGCCTATCCGGTCGTGCGGCGGCTGACCGGCCGTCTCGAACGGCTGCAGTCCAGCGTCGAGGCGTGGGGATCGGGCGACCTGTCGATGCGGGTCGCGGTCGAGGGCCAGGACGAGGTGGCGCAGCTGGCGCGGAGCTTCAATCAATCGGCGGCGCGCGTCGAGGCGCTGATGGGCGCGCAGAAGACGCTGCTCGCCAACGCCTCGCACGAATTGCGCTCGCCGCTGACGCGGATCCGCATGGCGGTCGAACTGCTGCAGGACAATGCGCCAGCGACGATCCGGGCGGAACTGGCGCGCAGCCTCGCCGAGCTCGACCTGCTGATCGACGAAGTGCTGCTGGCCAGCCGGCTGGAGGCGGTGAGCGACGCCGGGCCGCCCGCCACCTTGGTCGATCTGACCGCGCTGGTCGCAGAGGAATGCGCCCGCGTGGCGGCGAACCTCGCCGCCGACCCGATCGCGGCACGCGGCGACCCGGCGCTGTTGCGGCGCATGGTGCGCAATCTGCTCGAGAATGCGCAGCGCCACGGCCGCGCCACGCCGATCCAGGTGACGCTGACGCACACCGGCGCCGGGGCGATCCAGCTGGAGGTGTGCGACGACGGGCCCGGCGTGCCCGAGGCCGAGCGCGAGGCGATCTTCGCACCCTTCTACCGCGTCCATGGCGCTAGCGAGGCCGATGGCGGCTATGGCCTCGGGCTGAGCCTGGTACGCCAGATTGCCCGCCGCCATGGCGGCGACGCGCATTGCGTCGCGCGCCCTGCCGCCGGCGGCTGCTTTCGCGTGACGTTGCCGCCACCTGCCATGGACGGCGCGGGATAGCCCGCGCGGCGCGGTTCAGCCTCGCGCCGCCAGTCGCGCGGCCGCCGCGGTCCGCGCGTCGCGGCCCGGCGCGCTCTTCGCCACCATCGCCTGGTAGCGCGCCAGCGTCGCGGCATCGGCACGTTCGGGCGAGCCGCTGTCGAAGGGCGGCGCGGGATCATATTCGAGGCTGAGCTGGACGAGCCGGGCATGGTCCTCGCCGCGGATCGCGGCGGTCAGCGCAAGGCCGAAATCGATGCCCGCCGTCACGCCGCCGCCGGTGACGCGGTTGCGGTCGAACACCACGCGCTCCCGCACCGGTATCGCGCCGAACGCGGCGAGATGGTGGTGCGAGGCCCAGTGGCAGGTCGCGCGATAGCCCTTGAGCAGCCCGGCCGCGCCGAGCAGCAGCGATCCGGTGCACACGCTGGTCACCCAGGCGGCGCCAGCCGCCGCGTGGCGGACCCAAGCCATGGTCGCCGCATCCTCCATCGCGTCCTGCGTGCCGAAGCCGCCGGGAACGCAGAGGATATCGGGCTGGGCGGCGTCGGCGAAGGTCGCGGTCGGCAGCAGCGCGAAGCCGGCGTCGGTCGCGACCGGATCGCGCGTCGCCGCGACCAGATCGATCGTCGCGTTACCGAGCCGCGACAACACCTGCGCCGGGCCGGTCAGGTCGAGCTGGGTGACGTTGGGGAAGAGCAGGAAGGCAATGCGGATCGGGGAAGGCTCGGACATGCGGCAACTCCATCTGTCATCACGGGAGTGCCCAGGCGGTCGGCGCAAAAATGGGGTCAGCGCTTCCTCGTGGTGCTCCACGTTCCGCCAGTCACGCGACCGGCACCCTGATACGATCCGCGCGGCGTGCCGACAAGATCATCATCAACAGCAACGGCCCGACCAGCACGAGATACAGCGCGAAGCCGCGCCACGGCGCCCAGTCGAACCATTGGCTGGGAAAGGTGGTCAGCTTGCCGGCGACGAACATCACCGCATTATGCTGCCACAGCGGGAAGCTCATCAGGTCCGAATCGAAGATGTCGGTGGCGACGATGGCGAGGTTGACGAACATCGACAGGCCGAGCAGCGCGGCCGTGGCGAGGCGCGCGCCTTTGCTGCGCAAGCCCGCCCAGAAAGGCGCGAGGCCGATGGCGAGGAACGGGATCGCCACCACCGAGTGACGCGGGCCAGTCGAGGCGCCGCCGTCCCAATAGACATAGGAGGCGTTGACCAGCAACACCAGCGTGGCGATCGCCGCCGCGAGCACGCCGAGATCGCGCGTCGCGGCGTCGCGGATCAGGCGGCGCAGGCCGACCGCGCCGAGCGCCAGCACCGGCGCGACCCAGATCAGGCCGCGGCGCGGCGAGAAGAGCAGCTTCACCAGGATCAGCGGCTTGGGATAGGTCAGGCCGAACAGCCCCTGCTGCATGCCATTGAACCCGACCACGCCCTCATAACCAAGCTTGAACGGCGTGCCGAAGGCGAACTGGTTATAGGCGCCGAGCGGCACCAGCATCAGCAGCGCGACCGCGGTGGTGACGCCATAGATCCGCCAGCGCGTCGGCGCGTCGAGCCCGCGCGTGCGCCACAGCGCCCATAGCCCGATCGCCACGCCGCCGAAGATCGCGGTGAATTCGACCACCAGCGCCCAGCCGAGCGCGGCACCCGCCATCATCGGATAACACCAGCGGCCCAGTTCCTTCGCCCCGCTCGTCCCGCGCCACACCGCCCAGGTTGCGATGGTCAGCAAGGCGGCGACCGGCGCATGGCCGAACAATGTGGTCGACCAGCCCCATATGACCGAGCCCAGCGCATAACCAAGCGCGGCGACCAGCCCCGCGGTGACGCTGCCGGTGACGCCGGTGCCGAGATCGAACAGCAGCACCGCGGCGAAGGCGTTGAGCAGCGCGCTGCCGAACGCCACCGCGAGCAACAGGCGCAGCGACAGGAAGCGGTCGAGCTTCGGGTTGGTGATGTCGATCACCTGGTCGCGCGAACTGCTGTGCGTGACATGATTGGCCGCCCACACCAGCGGCGCGGCCATCAGCGTGACGCCTGGCGCCTTGTCCATATAATGATGCTGGCCGAACTGCGCCTTGTCGATGGTCAGCGATTCGAAGCGGTCGATCTTCGCGTCATGCTGCTCGACCAGCGCCAGCGCGCCGAACAGCCGCGTCGCGTTGTTGGGGTTGAACGGCCAGGAGCCGAACCACACGCAGGACAGCCAGACGAGCGCGAACAGCCCCGCCGCGACACCATGCGATCCACGCGTCACGCGAACAGCCAGCGGCCCAGCAGCCGCCCGAACGGCAGGGTGAAGAAGCCGGCGACGAGCAGCGCCCCTGTGACCATGCCGCGCACCTGGCGGCGATGCGCCGCCACGCGGTGGGTGCGCGCGGTCCACCAGATCAGCGGCGCGGCGACGGCGAGCAACTTCTCATAGCCATCAGCCGTGAGCGGCCTGGGCCGTTGCACCTCTTCCGCCATCGTCGCCATGCGCCAACCCCTTGTCCTGCCGCTTCCTTAGCGAGGCGGCGGAGTCGCGCAACCATGGCGGCGACGGAAGATCACATCAATTCCGAACCTTGTTCCTCTGCGCATGGCACGTGGTGCGCTCGACAGACAAGCCCGACAAAAAGAGCGGCAAGGAGCCGGGCAAGGGCCAGGCGTAGAAGGGACGAGATTTGTTCGCGCGGAGGCGCCGAGGCGCGGAGGTGATGCGCGCCGGGCCGCCGTCAGGCGCTGTCTTAAGCCAGGTGTGGCAGGCGATGTGCATGGTTGGCTGACGCCGCCAACGCCGCGGGCGCGACAGCTCCGCGCCTCGGCGCCTCCGCGCGAACAAAATCTTCTTCTTCCCGAAAGGCACCCTGGCTAGGGCAGGCTGTCCTGGACGCGCTGGTCGGCGGCCTTGTTTTCCTTCTTCTCGGCGCGCTGCTGGCGGGCCTGTTGCAGGAAACAGCCGGTCGAGCCGCCCGGGCCGACCGTGGTGCAGCTGCCGATGCCGGCATTGGCGACATCGTCATGCGCGACGACCTTCGACGCCCAGGATTCATTCTCCGGCGTGACCTGGAAGGTGCGCAGCGCCTTGGGGATGCGAAACTGCTCGGCGGCGCCCTGGCGGACGCACACCACCACCTCGGCGCCCTCGCGGTCGGTCGGGCAGCGCTGGTTGCCGTAGAGCGTCAGCACGCCGTTGATCGGCGCCTGGCGCGCGACCTCGCCCGGGCCGCTACTGGCGGGCCGCGCCGGGTGGCTATCGGGATTGGCCGGGCCGGCGACGCGCGGCGGCATGGCCGCCGGCCGGGGCGGCGCGACGCTGAGCAGGGGCGGCGGGGCGGCGGGCGTGTCCTGCGCGGGCGCCGGTGCCGAGGGCGTTTCCTGTGCAGGCGCCTGTTGCACGGGGGCCTGTTGCGCGGCGACGGGCGCGGCAAACAGTAGCGTGAGGGTGGGCAGCAGGCGCCGGTACATCTTCGTCCTCGTCTTCGTCATCCTCACCTCTCCCGGATCAGATTCGCTTGGCGGTGGCGATCGCCGCCCGGCAGCCTAGCCGGATCAGCCCGCTCAAAATTGGATAGACGGGTGCGTTTTCCGCCCCCGCCGCCAACGCCGTCTCGCGATGCTCGACTTCCTCGGCCTGGAAATCGGCGACCGCCGCCGACAATTCCGGGTCGCTATCGCCCAGCGCATGAAGCTGGTCTGAATAATGCCGGTCGATCTCGGTTTCCACCGCCGCGGTGCAGGCCATCGCGGCTTCCGGGCCGATCGCCGCGGTGACCGCGCCGAGCGCGAAGCCGGCGACGTGCCACAAGGGCTGCAACAGCGTCGGGCGCACGCCGCGCCGCGCGACCATCGCGTCGAAAAAGACGCGGTGGCGTTCCTCCTGCAGCGCCATGCGATTGACCGCGCGCGACGCCGGCGAGCGATCGCCTAGCAGGGCGAGCTGGCCGGCATAGATGCGCGTCGCGCCATATTCGCCGGCCTGGTCGACGCGGATCATCGCCTCCGTCGCCGGGCGGCGATCACCGGGCTTCCAGCCGATCATCCCCGTTCGGCCTTGCGCAGCAAGGCCAGCACGACGCCGGCGCCGAGCAGCGAGAAGATCGCGTTGAAGCCGGCGAGCGAGACATGGAACAGCGTCCATTGCGGCACGTCGCAGCGCACGATCGGCGCGTCGAGGATGCGCTTGAGCATGTCATCGACGCTGCCGCCATGGCCAACCGCGGTCGAGGTGCACTCGGTATGCCCCTGCCACCAATGATATTCGACCCCGGCATGATAGATGCCGATCAGCCCCGACACCGCGATGGCGAGCGCCGCCAGCAGCACGAAGGCACGCTTGGCCCGACTGTCCGGCACGACGAAGGCGAGCAGGGCGAGCGGGATCGCCGCGATATGCGGGTAACGCTGCCACCAGCACATCTCGCACGGATAGAGATGGCCGATATATTGGAAGCCCAGCGCACCGCCGAGCAGCGCGACCGGGATAGCCAGCGCGAGCAGCCGCGCGGTCGCGAAACGATCGCTCACCGGCCGCTTCCTATTTTGCCGCGACGATGGGCGTCGCGCCAAGCCGGCCGATCGTCTGCACCGCATACCATAGCTGGAAATCGTCGATGCCGCGTGCCTTGAGCTGCGCCGGGGTGGCCGAGAAGCGCGGATCGGTCGTGCCATCCTCCTCGAGCACCGCGTTGTCGGCCTTGACCTCGTTGATCAGGTGGCGGCGCAGGTCATCCTCGCGGAACACCGGGCGGACCTTGTAATCCGGGTCGGAGATTTCCGGCACGGCGATGTCGGGCTGGATGCCGCCCTCCTGCACCGAGCGCCCCGACGGGGTGTAGTAACGCGAGGTGGTGAGGCGCAGCGCGGCGTTGTTGCCGAGATCGAGCACGGTCTGCACCGAGCCCTTGCCGAACGAGCGCTCGCCCATGACCAGCCCGCGGTGATGGTCCTGCAGCGCGCCGGCGACGATCTCGCTGGCCGAGGCGGTGCCCGAATTGGTCAGCACGACGACCGGCAGGCCGTGCGCGAGATCGCCCCGCACCATCGATTCGGCGTAGAAGCGCTCGACATCGCGCGGGTCGCGGCCGCGCTCGGACAGCAATTCGCCACTGGTGACGAAGATGTCGGCGACCGCCACCGCCTCGTCGCGCAGCCCGCCGCCATTGTCACGCAGGTCGACGATATAGCCGAGCGGATCATGGCCGAGCTGGCGGCGGATACCCGCGATACCGTCGATCACGCCCTGGCTGGTCTTGTCGGAGAAGGTATTGATGTTGAGGATGCCGACGCCGTTCCTGACCTCCCATTTGACGGGATGCTGGACGATCTTCTCGCGCACCAAAGCGACCTGGATCGGCAGCGGATGGCCGGCGCGCACCAGGGTCAGCGCGATCTTCGTGCCCGGGGGCCCGCGCATCTCGGTGATCGCCTCGTCGAGCGT